>Ga0308165_1000382_pt1 | contig 88040 bp, 73 predicted proteins | sample PhyWR2_FD_201032 | JGI IMG/M metagenome (GOLD analysis project Ga0308165, IMG submission 201032) | Phyllosphere microbial communities from UC Gill Tract Community Farm, Albany, California, United States - DLSLW.R2 | ecosystem: Host-associated > Plants > Phyllosphere > Unclassified | place: USA... | reverse complement strand
GTGCCTATATCGGTGGTGTCCACCTCTTCCCATTCCGAACAGAGAAGTTAAGCCCACCAGAGCCGATGGTACTGCGGTAACACGTGGGAGAGTAGGTCGGTGCCAGATCTTAAAAAGAAACCCTTCAGCAGAAATGTTGAAGGGTTTTCTTGTTATGTACAAGGCCTTGTGTTTTAAGGCCAGCGAAATTGAAATACTGAAATAGATATACATTAAGGCTGGAAGGCCGACGGTAGAAAGGCGAAAGGTTTACCCTCTACCTTTATACCCTTTACCTTCTACCTCAATAAAATATTCAGGTGCCTATATCGGTGGTGTCCACCTCTTCCCATTCCGAACAGAGCAGTTAAGCCCACCAGAGCCGATGGTACTGCGGTAACACGTGGGAGAGTAGGTCGGTGCCAGATCTTAAAAAGAAACCCTTCAACAGAAATGTTGAAGGGTTTTCTTTGTTTAAAGGCGTTTTGAAGTATATTATTTAAAACTGTTAAAGCATTAAAAGGGATTATGCAAAGGTTCTTTTCTTAATGTCCTTAATCCCTTAATGGTAAAGGGGCCATAAATTTTTCTCACCATTAAGGAGTTAAGAAAAATTAAGGTTTGTTCCCGCAGATCACGCTGATCTCCGCAGAAGCCATTCCATCATCCATTTTACATCATACCTATTTTTCCTTATTCTGTGCAAGGTTAAATAGCCCTGATGGAAGTGAGCACGGAGCCAATTCTTCATTGGCGGAGTAAAACGGACAGCAGGACGGAACCCAACCTAAATGCATAGGAAACTGCGCTCCAAAAAAAATGAAAGTATTGTATTAAGAATATTGTAGTAGACAGCTTAAGCGTTTGCTTCTTCCTTAACGGCCAATTGCCCGCAAGCTGCATCAATATCTTTACCACGGCTACGGCGGATGTTAGTATTGATTCCCTGGCTTTTTAAGTAATTAGAAAAAGCACCGATCTTATCGCCTTCTGCATTGGTGAAATCGGCGAAAGAAATAGGATTATATTCAATCAGGTTTACTTTGCAGGGTATATGTTTACAGAATTTAGCTAAATCCATTGCATCAGAGATTTCATCATTAAAGTGATTAAAAACAATGTATTCGTAAGTTACCGGACTTTTTGTTTTGGCGAAATAATATTTAAGTGCATCTGCCAATGCTTTTAACGAGTTCGCCTCATTAATGGGCATGATCTCATTACGCTTTTTATCGTCAGCAGCATGCAGGGATAATGCAAGATTAAATTTTGCACCATCATCACCTAGTTTCTTGATCATTTTCGCAATACCGGCAGTAGAGACCGTTATACGCTTATAGCTCATGTTTAAGCCATCAGGAGCGGTAATACGCTCAATTGACTTCAATACATTGGCGTAATTTAACAGCGGCTCTCCCATGCCCATATACACAATATTGGTAAGGGGATTGTTATAGTTCTGCTTCGCTTGTTTATCAATCAATACTACCTGGTCATAAATCTCGTCAGCGTTTAAATTACGCTTACGGTCCATATAGCCGGTTGCACAGAACTTACAGGTTAAACTGCAGCCCACTTGTGAGCTAACACAGGCAGTCATGCGATCTTCCAGAGGAATTAAAACCCCCTCTACAATATTACCATCTGCTAGCCTGAATGTATTTTTAATGGTATGGTCGTTACTGAACTGAGAGTTGTTAACCTGAACAGCATTAATGGCAAAAGAATCGTCCAAAGCCTTACGAAGATCTTTAGAAAGATTACTCATCTGCTCGAAACTTGTAGCCGATTTTTCCCAAAGCCATTGGTAAATCTGCTTAGCCCTGAATGCAGGCTGTTGCATTGCTACAAGATGTTGTTGCAATTGAGGTAGATCTAATGCACGGATATCGGTTTTTTTTGCTGTTACCATTTGTTGCAAAGGTACTTAAAAAAGGCGTAAGGCAGAAAGGTAGAAGGTTGAGGATGTGTGCAAGATGCCAAATTTTACAATTAATTAGCTTTATCTTCCTCTGCCTCTTGAGTTTGGCTTGCTTGCAGGTTTGCCTTTTGCAGGTCTCGAATTTCTATTCGTGCTATTACTTTTGCCAGTAGGTTTTGATCCTGAGTGACCTGTCGGTTTTTTGCCTGAAGATTTTTGACCTGAAGATTTCGGTTTGAATGCTTTTTGGGGCTGTTCTTCTCTAAGTTCATGGATTTCCTCCCAGGCATTGGTTTTTTTCTTGCTGGCGCTCTTTGTTTTGGGTTTAGCTTCAGAAGACGAATGTTCGACACTTTTGGTAATCGCTTTCATCTCTTCTTCGGTAAGTTCCCTAAATTCTCCCGTTGGGATACCTTTAAGGCTAATATTCATGATGCGTATTCGCTCAAGTTTGGTTACTTCGTAACCAAAATGCTCACACATTCTTCTAATCTGCCTGTTTAAACCTTGAATTAAAATAATATTGAAAACAAAGGTACTGATCTGACGCACCTTACATTTTCGTGTATTCACCCCCAAAATAGGAACTCCGTTACTCATTTCGAAAATAAAATCTTCGGTAATGGGTTTATTAACGGTAACCAAGTATTCTTTTTCGTGTTTATTCCCTGCCCTTAAAATTTTGTTAACAATATCTCCATTGTTAGTGAGGAAAATCAGTCCTGACGAATCTTTATCTAATCGGCCAATAGGAAAGATCCTTTCACTGTGGTTCACGTAGTCAACAATATTATCGCGGACGCTGCCTTCTGTAGTACTGGTAATCCCTACAGGCTTGTTAAAGGCCAATAGGATGAAATTACTTTCTTCTTTTGGTTCGATATTATGGCCATTTACCATCACTTTATCGCCCGCAAAAACCTGGTCGCCAACTTTAGCCCTTTTTCCATTGATGAAAACTGTACCCTTTTCAATATAACGGTCTGCTTCACGGCGTGAACATAATCCACTTTCACTGATGAATTTATTTAAACGGGTTGCAGAATTATTGTTCATACTGCAATTTTACGGAAATAAATCGTGTTATCCATTCTCTATGCTGGCAACAAATGAATCGATTGTGCTTTTAAGTGCGGTTAAAGTTTCCTTGTCGATAATCGATCCTTCATCATTGATTTTCGCTTTAGCAAATGAGACAAGCTGGGGCGATACCCTCGCTTCAATTACTGTTAAAATATCGATCATGGATTGATAGGCTTTCTCGCCCTGAGTTGAAGCAACAAGGGCTAAAACGGGTTTACCCGAAAATGATGCTGAGCTTACCGTCCAATCGAGGAGGTTTTTTAATGAGCCTGGTAAGCCCATTGCGTATTCTGGTGTAGAGATAATGATTCCATCTGCCTGTTTGATGATTGAGCGAAGCGCTTCGACAGCCTGTGGTGGATTTTCATGGTCTAAATCAGGATTGAAATGTGGAATGGACGTGATGGATGAAAAGTTGATTACCTCGAACTCGCTGTTCAAAAGTCTTGAGATGGCAGTGATGTAAAGTGCATTGGTTGATACTGCTTTCGTGCTTCCGGAGATTGCAAATATTTTTTTCATTGTTAAAAGTAACAAAGCACATATTGAAAATCAAGGTGGTGTAGTAATCGCGAAGTCATTTCAAAACAGGCTATCGAAACGCAGCAGGTTTCGATAGCTTATTCTGAATGATTAAAAACTAAAAATTTTGGTCATCCGCACTTGGTCCGTAACTGCCTGGGATAGGAATATCAAGTAATCTTAAATAAACACCCAACTGTGCCCTGTGATGAGTGGTTTGGCTAAGTGAATGGCGGATGGTTTCATATTTAGAATAATCGGCCAAAACCTGTTTGCCCATACTCAATACCCAGCGGCCATTTAAATCTTGCTCCGTTGCTTTTTCTAATTCTGCTTTTCCCAGTGCATAATTTTTCTCCAGGATTTTAACCAGATCATCGGCATTTTCTGCAGGTTGTTCTACATAAGGTGCTGTTTCAAAATCCAGTCCCTCAGTAGTTAAAGCCATTGATACCCAGCTCGGCAAATCAGCAATATGAACGGCGAGTGATTTCATTTTCATACTTTTTTCGTGCGGTGCCCAATCAAATTTATCTACCGGTACAATAGCCAGGAATTTTTTTGTAGTATTAAATTCTGCTTCTAATTCTTTCAATAATAATTTAATAATGTCCATATTTTTCTGGTTTGTTTTTTCTATTGTGTGTAATTCCATAAGTAATAAGTTAGCGATGCACATGATTTTTGGTGTTTGTTCACACAAAGAAAATATGGACCGCTGACAACCCTATGGCAGTGTGAAAAAAATAATTTAATTGAGAAATGTTTTATTCAAAAAAGTGTATTTTTGTAGTAATGACGACGTTAACCGTAAATATCGAAAACAAGAAATCTGAAAAAGCCGTAAAGGCTGTGCTTGATGCCTTGGGCTTGAATTACGAGGTTGCATCTAATCTTAAAGCAAAAGAAAGAACCCCAAATAGGGCTGAACAGGAACTCTATAAGCGCTTAAACGATTCTTTTGAACAAATCAACCTTCATCAGAAAGGAAAAATAGAATTACGCGATGCCAAAGATTTTTTAGATGAGCTTTAAGATTAAAACTGTTCCTAATTTTGAAAGGGAAGTTAAAAGAATCATTAAGAAACATCGTGGCATAAAATCTGATTTATTAAAACTCATTAATGATTTAGAAGTAAATCCTGAATTAGGAACTCATCTAGGCCAAAACATTTATAAAATCCGATTATCCATTTCTGGTACGAACAAGGGAAAATCCGGCGGTGCAAGGGTTATAACTTATGTCGTTGTCATTGATAAAATAGTTTATCTTACCGAAATATACCTCAAAAGCGATCATTCAACTGTAAATATTGAAGACGTGATACAACGTTTGAAAGATGCAGGAATTTTTGATTCCTAATAATTTACCGGCAGTAGTTGCATGTAATCGCTTAATGGCATGTGCTGCATTTTTTTGAAAGGAATCCCCAGGTTTTTAAGGCAGATAATCCGGGTAAGATTAAAATCACGGTATTCATTGCGGTAATGGCACCAGGCAATTAAATGCCAGCTAAAAGCATAGAAAATTAGCCCGATAGGCTCTACTTCTCTTTTGCTCACCTCTTCTTTATTGTTTTTATAGTCAAGTTCGATCAGGTGTTTTTCTGCAATAGCGTGTTGAATAAGCGACAGGTACTCGAAGTTAAAATTCAGCCTTTTCGGAATCTGCAATTTAATATGCTGATTTAAGGTTTCCAGCTTTTCTTTTTGACTTGTTTTTAATACTGCTTTTACTTTTGTCAAAGCTGAAGAATAATGCATGCGAATAGAATTGTCAGCAAATCCATTCACTAAACTTTCAACCAGCAGCAGCGCATTGGCTTCGTCCATATTAAAAGAAACAGGCGGCAGAAAATAGCCCTGCACCAGGTAATAGCCCTTATGCTGCTCAAAACTTACCGGTATTCCTTGTTCGCCCAATGCTTTAATATCCCGATAAACTGTGCGTATGCTCATATTAAATCTTTCTGCAATTTTTTCTGCGGTAATGTATTTTCTGGATTGAAGCAAGGTTAAAATTCCGAAAAGTCGGTCGATACGATTCATAGTTTGTTTTTTGAGGCGATTAAAATTAAAGTTTTTTAATCAATTTTTCTTGTGGTACGTTATTTGTAAAAGATAAATACATATCAATTTTAAAGGTTAAACCGTTATTATAAAGGTTAAACCAATACAATCTAATTAATGGCGGCTGTTATTCAGAAACGATTCTTCCGGGCAATAAAAAGTAAAGTGATCATAGGTTTTTTATTTGCCTGTTTTGCGCTGCTCCTGGCATGGGGTATCAGCAAGTTTGCCTTTACACGGATGCTCAATACCGTTGAAGAAATTTCGGCGCCAAACGACAGGTTAAGGATCGTTAATGACCTTTCGCATAAGATAGCCAGGTTGGATCAATTGCAACGTGATGAAGCTTTTAATAAACAGGGCACCTATAGTTTTTTAAAGGAATCACGTAAATTAAGATCAAGTTTAGATACGCTGCGTAAATTATATCGTGGAGACTCTGCGCAATTGTCGAGGATAAAATCGATCAAAAATTTACTTTCCGATCGCGATAAACAATTTGTGAACTACCTTAAAGTAAGGGAAACACTGGTAAACACCAAATCTTTCTCTGACGAGGTTCAGAAGCTGAATGAGCTGGTGGCTACACGCAGCAGGCAAACAGATAGTGCAGTATTAACTACCGAAACGACCACATCAACCACTACGGTTGCACCTGAAGAAGAACAAAAATCGAGGGGTTTCCTGAGTAAACTCTTTGGTAAGAAAAAGTCGGATGTTTATAAAATCATCAACGAAGAATTTAAGGTTAAGCGTGATACTTTAAATGCAAAGGCCGAAGACAGCATCATGAAAAGCATGACGGGTTCCTTAAAAAACATCGAACTGGAGCAACGTCAGAAAAGTCAGAAATTTTTAAAGAGGGAGGCTGATTTATCAAGTGCGAGTAATGCCTTAACGGCTAAAATGCTGCAGATTTTAAGAGAGGTGGAGGGTGAAGCGGTAGCGCAGGTAGATTTGAATGGTATACAGGCTAAAGAAGTGGTTAACGATGGAATTACGCAGATCACTACCATTATCATTATCTTTTTTCTGTTAACGGTTATTCTGCTGTATTTAATTTTAGCAGATATTACAAAAAGCAATAGATATAGAAAGGCATTGGAGCTGGCTAAAGATGAAGCAGAATATCACGGTAAAGCGAAGCAGCGGTTCCTTTCAAACATGAGCCATGAGATCAGAACCCCACTGCAGTCTATTTTAGGCTACGCCGAACTGATTACCCAGCAGGATGTGCCCAATAAAAAGGATGTAGATGCCATTTATCAGTCTTCCATCCATTTACTTCAGATTGTTAACGAGGTATTAGATTATAACCGGATTATTTCTGGAGAGTTTAGCTTCAATAATCAGGTATTTAATATCAAAAAAGCCTTAGATGAAGTAGTTTCGGTAATGCGGCCACTAGCGGAACAGAAATCACTTCAGTTAAATACAGCACTTGATCTTGCCGGTTTGGAGTTTGTAAAGGGGGATGCTTTCAGACTAAAGCAGATTTTATTTAACTTATTGGGTAACGCTGTAAAATTTACCCTTAAAGGTGAAATTAAACTTGCTGTATCTTACAAAAAACAAGGTGAGGATCTGCACTTTCATTTTAACATAAAGGATACCGGAATAGGGTTTGATGAAAAAGATATTCCTAAAATATTTAATGAATTTGAGCAGATAGAATCTCCTGAGAAATATATTATTAATCCGGCCGGTACAGGTTTGGGCTTACCTATCGTTAAGTCTTTGATTGAAACTCAGGGAGGAAGAATTTATGTGAAAAGTAAACCGGGCATTGGTACTACATTTAATATTTACATGAAATATGAAAATACCACTGAGCGTGTAAATGATGCTTTAGATTTAGAGCATTATGCAATTGTAAACCCGGGAACGGTTTGGGTAATTGATGATGATAAACTGATTCTCGATTTATGTGGAATGATTTTTCAAAAAAACAAAATCCCTTATACAAGTTTTACCCAGGTAGCAAATATTTTAAATGCAGAACCCGATCCGGATTTAAAGTATGTTTTGATTGATATGCGTATGCCTGAAATGACAGGTTTCGAACTGTGCCATTTATTAAAAAAGAAACTGCCGCAAAATATTAAATTCTATGCCATTACTGCACAGGTTTTGCCCGAAGAGCGTGAGATGGTTTTGAGTGAGGGTTTTGATGGCCTGATTATGAAACCGTTCAGGGCGGTCGATATCCTATCTATATTTGATAAAACAGAAGTATTAACAGAGCAGCCCGAATTTGATTTTTCTTCCATAGAAAAAATGACTTTTGGCGATCAGGAGATGCTGGAAAAAATCTTAAACCGCTTTAAGCAAGATTCGATCGATGATGCTGCTGAACTCAAAAAACACCTGGATGAAAATGACCAGGATAAAAGCAGGTTATTAGTTCATCGCCTTGCAGGGCGTACGGCACAGATGGGATCGAAAACGTTAGCTAATGCCTTTAGAGTTTTAGAAATAGAAATAGCTGAAAAAGGGTTAACAGAGAACACTAAATCTGAAGTGCTGTTACAGATCGGAAAGCTGAATAGTTTAATTGCCTTTATGGAAAAAATAGACTACGCTAATGCAGGATAACTACTCTATCCCGTAGCGTTCCATTTTGGCATATAGTGTTTTACGATCAATGTTTAAAATTTTAGCAGCTTTTGATTTGTTATGCCTTACTTTGATTAACGTTTCCGTAATCAACGCTTTTTCATTCTGTTCGTTAACTGCTTTCAGATCAGATGAATTGCCAGGAGCTGATTGCTGATGAACAGAAATCATCATTTCATCAGGTAATGCACTAATCTGGGCGATATCGCCCGGGCTCAATAAAACCATTCGTTTAATCACATTGCTGAGTTCGCGCAGGTTCCCTGGCCAATCATAACTCAATAATAATGCTTTTGCTTCAGCAGATACACTTTTAACATTCCGGTCTAAATCGCGGTTTGATAATTGTATAAAGTGATTGATAAACAGTTCTAAATCTCCACCCCTTTCTCTCAATGGCGGAAGCTGAATTTTGAATTCATTTAAACGATGATATAAATCTTCTCTAAATTCTCCCTGTTGCATGCTATTGGCCAAATCATCATTGGTAGCCGTGATGATGCGAACATTAACTGGAATCTGTTTGGTACTGCCTAAAGGCTGAATTATCCTTTCCTGTAAAGCCCTAAGCAATTTAATCTGCACTTCGTAACTCAGGTTACCTACTTCATCTAAAAATAACGTTCCACCATTAGCAGCCTCAAACTGACCTTTTTTGTCATTCAGCGCTCCTGTAAACGCCCCTTTTACGTGACCGAATAACTCACTGGCCGCCAAATCTTTCGATAATGCACCGCAATCTATGGCAACGAAAGGTTTATCAGCACGTTTGCTCTGCTGGTGCAAGGTCCTGGCGGCAAATTCTTTTCCTGTTCCGCTTTCACCCTGTATAATTACCGACATGTCTGTAGGGGCTACCAAATTAATGTGTTCATACAGTTTATCTGCAATTGCACTTTTCCCTTTTATAAAGTCGCTATTTGTTTCTTTTGGTTCGACACTTTTTAAATCCTTTTTAGTTAAAGAATTTTTGATCACCATTAATAACTCATCTGGATTAACTGGCTTGGTAATGTAATCAAACGCACCCAATTGAATAGATTTTACTGCTGTGCGGACATCATTAAAACTGGTCATGATGATTACCGGAATGGAAAGACCCAAATCCCGAAGATGAGTAAGCACTTCAAATCCGGTTCCGTCTGGCAGGCGGTAATCGATTAAAAGTAAATCGAATGTATTGGTTTCAACTTGCTTAAATGATTGCTTTACTTGGGTTACAAGGGTAATTTCGTGACCGTTTTTGGTTAAAAAGCCATCAAGTAATTGAGCAAATGTGGTATCGTCTTCTAAAATCAGGATTCTCGCCATGTAACAAAAATAAGAAAAGCCGGACATAATCCGGCTTTCTTATCATAGGTAGATGTAATTATTTGGGTTTTATTGTACGGGCTTACCGTCTTTATCAATTTTAACAGAACCAGTTTCTGCTTCTTTTTTAACATTGATCAGGTAGTATTCCTTTGTTCCTTCTTTAACAGACCAGGCTTCTGTAGCGGTCCATCCTTTGTACGCATCAGATTTTAATGCGGTTGTAACCGGGGCTGGAAGTTCTTCCAATTTAACCGGAGTTTTCACTGCACTGTCTTGAACTGCAACAATTGCAGCATTTTTAATTGTATTTACTTCACTTGCCTGTACTGCTGAGAATCCTGCAAAAGCTAAGAACGCAGCTGATAAAATTAATTTTTTCATGGTATATATTTTTTAGTGATGCGCAGCCCGAAGGCTGCGCTTATATTGATTATGCCTATGTGGCGTATTTATTTTAAATTATTGAACTGGTTTACCGTCTTTATCAAATTTAAGTGAACCTGTTTCTGCTTCTTTTTTAACATTTACTAAATAATACTCTTTAGTACCTTCTTTAACTGTGAAAGCTTCAGTTGCTGTCCAACCTTTGTAAGTGTCAGATTTTAATGCTGTTGTAATCGGCTCAGGAAGTTCTTCCAATTTAACTGGCGTTTTCACTGCACTATCTTGAACTGCAACAATAGCAGCATTTTTAATTGTATTCACTTCACTTGCCTGTACTGCTGAGAATCCTGCAAAAGCTAAGAATGCAGCTGATAAAATTAATTTTTTCATGGTATATATTTTTTAGTGATGCGCAACCCGAAGGCTGCGCTTATATTGATTATGCCTGTATGGCGTATTTATTCTGATTATTGAACTGGTTTACCGTCTTTATCAAATTTAAGTGAACCTGTTTCTGCTTCTTTTTTAACATTTACTAAATAATACTCTTTAGTACCTTCTTTAACAGAGAAAGCTTCAGTTGCTGTCCAACCTTTGTAGGTGTCAGATTTTAATGCTGTTGTAATCGGCTCAGGAAGTTCTTCCAATTTAACTGGCGTTTTCACTGCACTATCTTGAACTGCAACAATTGCAGCATTTTTGATTGTATTTACTTCGTTTGCTTGTACTGCTGTGAATCCTGCGAATGCTAAAGTAGCGGCTAAAATGATCTTTTTCATGATGTTATATTTTAAATATGATTGGTAACTTTCGTTACTGTTTAAATACTTGTTAATGATGGAGCGTTAATTTTGTATTGATTATTGAACTGGTTTACCGTCTTTATCGATTTTTACCGAACCGGTTTCAGCTTCTTTTTTCACATTAATTAAATAATACTCTTTAGTACCTTCTTTAACTGACCATGCTTCAGTAGCGGTCCAGCCTTTGTAGGCATCAGATTTTAATGCGGTTGTTACTGGCTCAGGAAGTTCTTCCAATTTAACCGGAGTTTTCACTGCGCTATCTTGAACTGCAACAATTGCATTAGTTTTAAAATCGTTTACTTCACTTGCTTTTACTGTTGAGAATCCTGCTAATGCTAATACTGTAGCTGCTAAAACGAACTTTTTCATAGTATATATTTTAAAATTTAATTTGTGTAACAATACTTGCTAATGTTTCATAATGATGCCAAATGGATCTTTTTATTTAAATAATTGATTTACAGTGTATTGATTTTGTGCCAAAGTTTTAATGTTGTGGAGTTTATCCACACTTTGTGGTGAATGACTACAGGTTTTACAGCCATTTGTTATTACACGGTAGTGTGCCGTTGTTCTTTTGCCGTCAGATGTTCCCATCTGACTGCACGTCGGAAAAAAATAAATTCAGTTTTTAAAAATGAAGATTTTTTTCTATCATTGCAGCCCGATTAAAGCCTCCTTAGCTCAGCTGGTAGAGCAACTGACTTGTAATCAGTAGGTCATTGGTTCGATTCCGATAGGAGGCTCTTTTCTTCTCAAATTCTAATTTCTTTAGAGTAGTAATTTTCAAAAATGATTTTATTGTCAAAATAGGTCAGCCATAGAAAAACATTTTATTTGCTCCGCTTATTCCGCTAATTTGCGTTATGTTAAAATATTTTTCAGCTGATTGGATTTTTCCTGTTTCATCCCCACCAATAAAAAACGGAGTGGTAGTTGTAAATTCAGATGGCGAAATCAAGGAAGTGTTAACTAGAGAAGATACTGAAAACCTTGATTTGGATATCGTAAAGTATAAAGGGGCAATCGTTCCAGGCTTTATTAATACCCATTGCCATTTAGAATTATCGCATATGTTGAATCAAATCCCTGAGCATACGGGTTTGGTAGAATTTGTGCAGCATATTATTAAAAGCAGACAGGGTGATATAGCGGAGATTAAACAGGCTATGTATGCAGCCGACCAGAAAATGTTCGAAAACGGAATTGTAGCCGTTGGCGATATTTCCAATCAAATTTCATCTAAAGAAGTAAAAGAGAAGAGTAAGATCCATTACCATACCTTTATAGAGGCCATGGGTTTTAATCCTGATAGGGCTGTTGCCATAATGGACAATGCGAAGAGAATTAAGCAGGATTTTAAACCACTTCCTGTATCTATTGTTCCGCATGCACCTTATTCAGTATCTTCAGATTTGTTCGAATTGATTAGAGAAGATGCAGAAAAGGATAATACCTTTATTAGTGTTCACAATCAGGAAACTGACAACGAAAATGCTTTTTTCGAAAATAAAACAGGTGGTTTTTTAAATCTCTATGAATTTTTAGGACTGGACATCACTTTCTTCGAGCCAACCCATAAAACATCATTACAGAGTTGGCTACCTTATATTAAGGCGCAAAAGACATTGTTGGTGCATAACACGGTTTCGAGTAAAGCAGATATTGCCTTTGCAAAAGAACATAACAATAATTTATATTGGTGCCTTTGCCCTCAGGCCAATTTGTATATCGAAAATGCTTTACCTGATGTTGGTCTGTTAATGGATGAAAACGTAAAGATCACCTTGGGAACAGATAGTTTGGCCAGCAACCATCAACTTAATATGCTATCAGAAATGCTCACCTTGCAGAAATGTAAACAGGTTTCTTTTGAAAAACTGTTGAGTTGGGCAACTATAAACGGAGCCGAATTTTTGGAGCTTGATCAACAAATTGGAACAATAGAGGTTGGTAAAAAGCCAGGATTGAATTTAATCAAACTATCCGTTGATTTTATAATTGAAAGCGACCAGGTAAAGCGGTTGATTTAAAAGTCTAGGTATACGTGTTATCTCTTTTATCCGTCTTAAAAAATGTTTTTTTAAGGTATAATATATTATTGTCTACGACTTTAATGCCATTTTACATTTGACATTAGAATTTTAAGGCTAAGCTGTTTTTGTTAATTTAGAATTGTACAGCACTCTCAGAACAATAGATGCTTCTGATTTGCCAACCATTTGTAAAGTAAATTCCCTCATGAATCCAATCTGTAAATTATTCAATATTAAATACCCGATTATTCAGGCCGGGATGGTTTGGTGCAGTGGCTGGAGACTGGCTTCAGCGGTTTCTAATGCAGGTGGCCTGGGCATTATTGGAGCAGGCTCAATGTATCCTGAAGTTTTAAGATTACATATTCAAAAGTGCAAATTGGCAACTCACCAGCCATTTGGTGTCAATATTCCATTGCTCTATCCTAATATTCAGGAAATTATAGATGTGGTAATTGAAGAGGAAGTGAAAATTGTATTTTCTTCTGCTGGTAACCCTGCAACATGGACCAGTTTTTTAAAAGAAAAGGGTATTACTGTGGTTCATGTAATTGCGAATACAAAATTTGCCTTAAAAGCGCAGGAAGCTGGTGTTGATGCGATTGTTGCCGAAGGCTTTGAGGCTGGTGGGCATAACGGGAGGGAAGAAACTACCACCATGTGTTTAATCCCGATAATTAAAGCACTCGTTAATATTCCGGTCATCGCAGCTGGTGGCATCGGGAGTGGTAAAGCCATGTTAGCTGCTTTTGCTTTAGGTGCTGATGCTGTTCAAATCGGTTCTGCTTTTGCGGTGGCGGAAGAATCGTCTGCACACCCAGCTTTTAAAAATAAAATTATTGCTGCTAATGAGGGCGATACGAAACTAGCGATGAAAAAACTGGTGCCGGTAAGATTACTGAAGAATGAATTTGCCGATGCTATTGCCAATGCTGAAGCGGATGGAGCAAGCCGGAATGAACTGGCTGACCTTTTGGGCCATGCCAGGGCCAAACTGGGAATGTTTGAAGGCGATATGGAAAATGGCGAACTCGAAATCGGTCAGGTTTCAGCAATGCTCAAAGAAATCAAGCCCGCAAGCGTTATCCTTGAAGAAATATGGCAGGAATTCAAAGTAAAAATGACCCAGCTTGTGCAGCTTCAAAACGAATTGAATAGCTAAATCGACATAGCATTTGCAATCGAAAGGCTTATATCACACATCTAAGCTATTTTCAAATGCCTCTCTGTTTCCAGCCTGGTGATCAGATAATCCTTTTTACACCAGGGATTATTAGCATAATTGAGCCTAATAAAAAGCTTCCCATTACTATAAAGGGGGCCAGGACTAAAAATTTGATTGCCGGATCTACCAACCAGTACCTAAAAGTAAGCGAAACTCCTGTAATTACAAATGGATGGAAAATATAAGTCGAAAAGGCACATCTGGATAGTTTACTCAATAATGGCGATGATTGATTCCACGAATTTTTGCCCAAGCTCAATAACGCTGTCAGAATCGAAAATCCTATGCATTGTTCCCAAACAGCATACAATAGCGATTGCCAGTGAAAGCCGCCTGAATACCAGGCAATGGGCATGTCTAGCTTAGTCCTGATCAGAAAGAACAAGGGAAAAAACATTAAACCTAACCATGCCACTCGCTTGAGGCTTTTACCAACTTTTAAAGATAAGCCATCAAACCATTGATTTTTATATGCCAATAAACCGATAATAAACATAACAATGTATTGTGGGAAGTGACCTAACTGAAATCCAAATGGTTTAAACACCCAACCAACCGTAAATACAATCCTAACTAAAAAGGTTAGAATTCCCAGGAAAACAGCAAAAATTAAAATAGTGCCAGTACCAGGTGCTGGTATAGGATTTTTAAATTTAATGGTAATGAGGTGTTTCGCGCCAACATAAAACAGTGTAAACAGTAATAGGGCAGCAACAAACCAAAGTACGCCAAAATCAATCCAGCTGTGGTACCCTGAAAGATATTGCAGATAGGTAATGTGATTATCCTGTGCGAAATAATAAACCAGGTAACCCAATAATGGCGACAGCACAAAAGAATAAAACAACAATGGGGTGCCTAGCCTGATAAGGCGGTCTCCTAAAAATTGCCAGCTGCCTTTTCTATCATAAGATGGTGCCGTAAAGTATCCCGCCAGTAGGAAAAAAAAGCCCATAAAAAACGATTGGTTTAAGCTTACAAAAATTGTTGATGGTACAATGGCAGCCATTTGGGTTGTTTTTTCGGTATAGTACCATCCACCCGGAGCGCAATACACAATAATAGTATGGTGTAATACGACCAACGTTGTTAAAAGTATCTTAAGGTTATCGATATAAAATAGTTTGCTGGCTTTATCTGGAGCAATTTGCTGAAGTAAAATTTTTGATGACATAACAGAATGTGTTTCTTGGTTTATCAGGTTTGGTTAACCCTTACTTACGCAAACATACAATGGAAACGACGTAGTTTATTGTCGATGTTACCAGCAGCAAATCTTTGTGATCAATAACTAGGCCTGGTACTTTGGGTAAGAAGGAGTTCTTGATGGAGGGCATTAAATGCAACAAGCTGTGACCTTGAAACGGGTACCTGATCAACCGTATGATCAAAGGAAAGCATGTAGCCCTGCGAGTTTCCCGTCAAGTTTTTTATATAATGCATGTTTACCAGGAAGGTTCTGTGGCAGCGGAAGAAATTACGATTTGCTAAAAGCTGTGATTCAAATTGTGTTAGGGAAATTCTTTTTAGTTCTATATTTAGTTGGTTATTATTGCGAGTTGTTATGTTGATGTAATTCCCGTCTGCTTTAGCAAAAAGTAAATCATTTAGATCTAAACTGAAATCATCTTGCCTGACCAAGGTTTTGATGTGAATTAAGGTATTGGCAGTATTATTTTCTAATAGAGGAGGTAGCGGTGTAAACTGGAAAATTAAGGAAGAATCATTTTTTGATTCAAAATAGAATATCGCCATCCTCATAAAAAAATACAAAAGTATACCGGCTACAAAACAGTTTCTCAGCTCTTCCCATAAATAACGCCATGTCCAATTATTTGGATTTAAGTAAATCAGATCGCGGATCAGGAAACTACATATCCCTGTGAAAAGAAGTAAAATGCCTATATGTGTGTATTCCAATATCAAAGACCAGCTTTCATCTTCGGAATCCTTTGCCCGTAAATAATTAACTGTAGTAAAGTAAAAATACAGGATCATTGAAGGTAATAATGCATGGGAACAGCATATGATGATATAGTTAACTCTCTGTTGCGATGCATTTACTTCAAAAGGCTTCAGAAGGATCAAGAATCCGAAGATAACACCAAAAATAACTGACACAGTTTTAAAAAGATTTTTCCCGCTGTAGCGATCTGGATAATCAATTTCCTTAAATAAATGCTTTCGGTTGATATAAATCTTCATGGTCAAAGTCCGTTTTCAGACTCATCAAATTTATGGAATTTTATGTAAGGTAGATTTGAGAAGGGGTAAAAGCTTCAATTGGTGAAGGGCTTCATTTCTTAAATAATGGATAATTGATCTGGGAATTGGCATACTAGGCTCGAAATGTTTGTTTGTACAAAGTGATTTTGTGAAATACACTGATTGTGTGAATAAGGCCAAGTCGAAAAATAGGTAATTGTAAGCTTAGATCTTGGGGCAAATAGTTGATTGGTATTGTTGTCATTTAATTGAATGACTTATGCGACAACAATCATAAGCTTCCAATTAACGGTATTGGACTTTTTCGAGTAAAGAAACAGTATGTGAGAGGTTTTGGATCATTTTATCTTTAAGTTCGATGGTTTTATTTTTCTCACTTAGCAGGCTTTTTAGCCTTTTGATCTCTTCTGCTGATGCTTGTGTTTCCTTTTTACTGAGCTCAGAAAATAGCTTACCCTTTTCGTAATAGCTGAAAAAATTGTAGCCCAGTATTTCACTTACATTCGCCAGCAGGGAAACGTCTAATGTAGAACTATTAATGATTTCCTGTGCTTTGGTTTTGCTAATGGCCATTTTTTCTGCGAATATGGAAACAGGAATCTCTTTGGTTTTCATTTCCTTCCAGATCATCAATCCTATATGTACACTCATTATCGTCTCCGTTTTAAAATTCAAATTACCTAAATGTTAGCCTATTCCGGAAAAATTAGTGTTAATGATAACCAGTCTAATTATAGTTTTTGGTTTTTCAGATAATTCACCTGTTTTTTTATAAAGATTCTGATTGTAAAAAGCAAAGCCAGTATGGAAAAGAGTATTGGCAAATAGTTTCAACTTTATTTATAATTCATACCCGCAGACGGGGTAGTTCTAATGTTAAACGTGATGGATTTTGTAATACTTAGCTGAATAATCGCCTATAGATTTGTTAAGTCAGTTCGGTGCCATCATTCATGTGTTAAAGAATTGTGATAATTCATTTACCTTTGCACCGGTAAACATTTCAACTTTACAACAATAAATGAAACACCTCAATATAAAAGTAACAGGTAAAGTGCAGGGCGTTGGCTTTCGAGAAACGACTAAAATTATCGCCAACCAAATGATGGTAAATGGTTTTGTAAGGAACGAAAAAGACGGATCGGTTTATATAGAAGCAGAAGGCGAAGACATTTTTCTGGAGGAATTTGTAAACTGGTGCCATGAAGGGCCAGACCGCTCACGTGTAGAAAATGTGGAGGTAAGCGATGGCGAAGTGAAAAACTATCGTAATTTTGAAATCTTTAAAAAGTAACAAGTATTTTGTATCAAGTAGCAAGATCGCTATTCGTGTACTAATCTTGATACCTGATACTTTTATCTCGATACTAAATGTCTGTATATAAAAAGTTTCTTGGGCAAACCATGATTTATGGTATCAGTACCATTTTTTCGCGGCTGTTCAATTTTATTTTAACGCCTGTTTACACGGGTGTTTTCGCTCCTGGTGTTTATGGTGTTTTTACCAAAATGTTCAGTTATGTGTCCATCATCAATCCAATATTGGCTTTTGGGATGGAAACCACCTTTTTCAGGTATTTAAATAAACATGAAGACCGGAAGCAGGAAGTGTACAACAATAGCTTTTTGGTAATCGCTTTTATATCAACCCTGTTTTTAATCACTGCATTAATTTTTTCCGATTATTTAGCCAGATATACTTTAGATGGAAACATTGCCGAATTGGCCAATCAAAAATCTTACATACATTATTTCGCATGGATTTTATTTGTAGATGCCATCAGTGTAATTCCTTTTGCCAAATTAAGGGCCGATGGAAAGCCATTTAAATATAGTTTAATCAAGTTTCTCAACATAGGTACATTTGTGGGCTTAAATCTGGTGTTTATTTACGTAATCCCATTCCTCATCAAGCACGATATAATGAGCGGATGGTTTACTTCATGGTATAAAGGCCGGTGGGTGGGTTATGTATTTGTAGCCAATTTAATCGCGAGTATCGTCACGCTGCTCATGCTGATTCCACAGTTTTTAGAAATCCAGTTTAAGTTTAGTAAAAGCTTATTCAATAATATGCTGGGCTATAGCTGGCCTGTTCTGGTGGCCAATTTATCGTTCATTATCAATGAAAATTTAGACAAAATTTTATTGGGTAAATACCTGCCGGAAAGTATTGCCAATCATGATGTTGGTATTTATGGAGCCGTATGCAAGCTGGCCATCTTCATTAGTATTTTTAATACGGCTTTTAGGTTAGGTGCCGAACCATTTTTCTTTAGCCATGCTAAAAATGCAAATGCAAAACAAACTTACGCCAACATTTTATATTACTTTGTACTCGCTTTATCCATCCTTTTTGTAGGCTTAACAGCCAATATCGAAATTATCAAATATTTCATCAATTCAAGGTATTGGGTGGGGCTCAACGCAGTTCCGTTTTTGTTGTTCGGTTATGTTTGTTTAGGTATTTATATGAATTTATCGGTATGGTACCGTTTATCCGATCAAACCAGGTACGGCTTATATATTTCTTTGGTTGGCGCTGTTTTTACCATCATCATGAACATTATCCTGATTCCCAAATTCAGTTATATGGGCTCAGCATGGGTATCAATGTTTGCCTATCTCATCATTATGGTTATTTCTTATGTACTTGGACAAAAGCATTACCCTATACCTTATAAACTCAAAGCAATGAGTATTTATATATTGGTTTCTATTGTTATGGTGTACTTATCTTTTTGGGTTTTTAAACGCAACATTTATATGGGAAATGGAATTTTAGTGCTATTTCTCTTAGGTATTTTCTATTTTGAGAAGGATAATGTAGCGAAAATGCTAAAGAAGTAATCACTAGAATTAATCATCTAAAATCTCACATCTCCAATCTCACATCTAATAAAATGGAAATAAAAATCATCAATACATCCGAACATCCTCTTCCACAATATGAAACTGCACATGCGGCAGGAATGGATTTAAGGGCAGCCATCACAGAAGAAATAATACTTAAGCCTTTACAGCGCCTGTTGGTGCCAACGGGTTTGTTTATTGAATTGCCAATTGGTTATGAGGCACAGATCAGACCAAGAAGCGGCCTGGCCTATAAGCACGGTATTAGCATTGTAAATTCACCAGGCACAATTGATGCCGATTACCGTGGAGAAATAAAAGTTTTATTGGTAAATTTATCAGATACAGATTTTAAAATTATTGACGGTGATAGGATTGCCCAAATGGTCGTGGCCAAACACGAAACTGTGAGCTGGCAGCCGGTTACAGAACTAGGCGAAACGGCACGCGGCGAAGGCGGTTACGGACATACAGGGAAATAGTCCACAGTCTTAAGTCACAAAATTCCTGAGTCAAGAGTAAATTTTGGATTGATAAATGAGATGAAATACAAAGTACATTTTCTTGTTGCAGCTACTTTAGTGAGCTTCCAGTCTTTTGGGCAGGGAACGGGTATGCCGGTTGCCAATCGCGACAGCAATATGGTAAAGCAATTGTTTTTTGCAGGTTTGCGGGAGAAAATGTCTGAAAATTATGTCGTTGCTGCTACCAATTTCAATAAAATTGTTGGGTTGGACCCTACAAACCATGCTGCCTATTTTGAACTGGCCAATGCAGATCTGCGTTTGGATAAGCTCCCGGAAGCCGAACATCACATCAAACAGGCAATTAAAATAAATACTGGTAATTTGTGGTACTGGCGTTTACTTGGAGAGATCTATAAACGCACCAATAAAATGCCCGAACTGATTGAGGTATTTAACCAGTTGATTCGTCTCGATCCTGAAAATGATGCCTATTATTTTGATAAGGCCAATGCACAGTTTCTAGCCAATCAGTTAGATGCAGCAAAAAAGACTTATGATGAAATTCAGGTTAAGTTCGGCGATTCAAGAGATCTTACCAATGCCAGAAAACGCTTTCAGGCAAATGGAAATGCTAAAGAAAGTGATATTGTAAAATTATTGGAAGGCAACCAGGCCGATGTAAAGAATTATTTATATGCTGCAGGCTTGCTTTTGCAGAAGGGAAATGATCCGGAAGCATTAAAGGTGTTAACCAAAGCACAGCAGTTGGAACCCAATAATTTTGAGATTAACCTGGCTTTGGCCGATATTCACCGCAAGCAGAAAAACGATCAGGCCGCATTTTCTTCCTTAAAATTGGCATTTGAAAGCAATGAAATGCCGCTTAGCGAAAAATTGAAGATCATCGCTGCACTTTTCCCTAATCTTAACCAGGCCCTTGTAGCCAAAAATGTAACTGAACTGAGTAAACTGGTTGCCGAAAAAAATCCCGCTGACGCAAAGGCATTGGCGCTTTATGGCGATGTGCTTTATCAGCAGAATAAGCTGAAAGAAGCATTGGCTCAATATCAGGCTGCTTTAAAACTTAACGAACAGATTTATGTCGTTTGGGAGCAGGTAATCAATATTCAAACTCTGCTAGGGCAATACGAGGAAGCAATAAAGGTTGGCGATGAGGCTTTAAGTATATATCCCAATCAGGCCGGTTTATATTATTATATGGCTTATGCGCTGTTTAAAACCGGTAAATATGAGCCTGCTCAAAACCATTTAAAAACGTCCTTACAGCTGGATGTGGAGAACAAAAGCCTGCAGGCGCAAATTTATGCACTTCAGGGCGATATCTACATTAATCAGAATAATTTTCCCCTGGCTAAAACAGCTTTCGAAAAAGCCATATTATTGGAGCCTGATAATTACCTCATTATGAATAACTACGCCTTCTATCTGGCGTTAAGAAATGACGAGCTAACAAAAGCGGCGAAATATGCGGAAATAGCTGCCAATGCAATGCCCAATAATCCCTCAATTGCAGATACTTACGCCTTTATTCTGTTTAAGCAGCAAAAGTACGACCTGGCAAAAACCTGGATTGAAAAGGCTATGCAAAACAATAGCAGTAAAAATGGTGTTTACTTGGAGCGATATGGTGATATACTTTTTATGAAAGGTGAAAAGGATGCTGCATTAATCCAATGGCAAAAAGCAAAAGAGGCTGGAAACGGATCAGAAGTATTAATTAAAAAAATAAATGAAAAGAAATATTTTAAATAGTGCAGTCCTGTTAGGAGCTGTAATTTTTGTTTCGGCATGTAAACCTAAAAAAGAAATTGTGGTGGCTCCTCCTACCAAAACGGAAACCAAAACAGATAATTCTAAAGCAGAAGCCTTAACCTTATTAAACAGCAAACAACTTAAGTTTAATACTCTTTCTTTAAAAGCAAAAGCAACTTTAGATATTGCCGGCGATGCAAATGACGTTACCATGAATTTCAAAATGAAAGACAAGGAAACCATTTGGGTAAGCATTACGGCATTGGGTGGAATGGCAGAGGTGGCGAGGGCTTTGATTACGCCTGATAGCATCAAGATCATGAACCGGATAAGAAGCGAATATCTCAAAAAGCCGTTTAGTTATATTTACAATTTTACCAACAAACAGGTGAATTTTAATACGCTTCAGTCCATTTTAACGGGCAACGCGATGGGTGAGTTTTTAACCGCACAATCGGATGTTAAACAGGAAAATGGTGTTTGGGTTGTTTCTGGAAGTAAATCGGAGTTAGATTACAAACTGCTTTTTAATACACTTTTCAAGGTATCGGAAACGAACTTAAATGATGTTAGAAACGGACAGGCACTAAAAGTTACCTATTCCGATTATCAGAAGTTAAACGAATCTTTATTCCCAAGTGCTTTACAGATTAAAACGCTATCTAAAGCAAAAAAAATAAATATCGAACTTCAATTTGTGAAAATTGATGGCAATGTTCCTGTCGATTTTCCGTTTAATGTACCAAAGAGATTTAAGGTTGTAAAATAGCCCTTCAACTACAGTTAAATATCATGGTTTGCCAAATAGATCTGCTGCATTGCAATCGTCTGTTTGGCAATCTTTGCATTATATGAAGATTAAGTGAAGACGGTTCTGTAATAAGTGATTATGACCTTAGTATCTCAATTTTAAATACTTTTTACTGTAAAATTTTTATACTTTTGGCTTAATGAAGCTACAAAAACTCCTATTTATCCTTTTTTTAAGCGTGTTAACTCTTTCGGCAGTTGCACAAACTGAAAGCCAGCTCAGAAGGAAAAAAGAAGCTATACAACGCGAAATCGAACAGCTTCAGAAGAATTTAAGCAAAACTGCCAGTGGTAAAAAGCTTACTATACAGCAGATTAATACCATCAACGCACAGATTAGGTTGCGCCAGGATAAAATTGGTACCATTAACTCTGAAATAAAAAATCTGGATAACCAAATCTCTCAGAACACAAATACCGTACATACATTACAAGGTCAGTTAGGAGATCTTAAAAAAGAGTATGCAGGCATGATCCGATTTGCCCAGCGCAACAGAAATTCGTACGATAAAATGATGTTCATTTTTGCAGCGAAGGATTTTAACCAGGCATATAAAAGGATCAAATATTTACAGCAATTTAGTCAATACCGTAAAAAACAAGCTGGATATATTGAAAATACGCAGCAGGACCTGAACGGAAAGATTAAAGTGCTGGACAAAACACTTAGAGAAAAAAGTGATTTATTGAAGGAACAGGAAAGAGAGCGTGAGCGTTTAAGCAAAGATAAAAGTAAGCAATCAGTAGAATTAAATAAACTGAGCAAGGACGAAAAACAGTTTAAACAGGACATTACCAGCCGTAAAAAACAACAAGCGCAGATAGACAGGGCCATTAGTGCTGCAATCCAGCGGGCTATTGAAGAAGCGAGAAGAAAGGCTGCCGAAGAGGCCAGAAGAAAAGCGGCTGAAGAAGCACGGATTGCTGCGGCCAAAGCCAAGGCTGAAAATAAACCGGTACCTACTGCTCCGGCTACACCTACGGCAAAAGCGAAATCGACTGGAGAATTGCTTACCGCAACACCAGAGGCAGCGAGATTGTCGGCAGGTTTTGAAAATAACAGGGGAAGGTTACCTTGGCCTGTAGCTACAGGAACAATAACAGAAAGGTTCGGTATGCATAAAATAGACCAGGCAAGTTATACCAACGATGGGGTAGACATTACGACTACCGACGGGGCGCCGGTTAGGGCTGTGTTTGCAGGTAAGGTTGCTGCAGTTCAGGTAATGATGGGTAGAACGGTGGTTTTAATTAACCACGGTGAATACTTCACAGTATATCAGAACCTGAGATCGGTTAGCGTAAGTGTAGGTAATTCTGTCGATACCAAACAAACCATTGGGGTTGTTGCCAATACTGGTGATGATGCGGTTCTGAAGTTTCAGATCAGAAGGGGACAGGCAGCGTTAAACCCTGAAGCCTGGATTAGTAAATAAACTTAAGACAAGTTAAAATGTCTATATTTGTATAAATTATATTAGTGATGTATCAAGGCACGTTATTAGAGTTTTTAAACATGGGTGGATCGGAGATCGTGCTCATTTTAGTGGTGGTTCTATTGTTGTTCGGAGGTAAAAAATTACCGGAACTGGCAAGGGGATTAGGGAAAGGGATCAGAGAATTTAAAGATGCCTCTGATGGTGTGAAGCGTGAAATTCACAGAAACATTAATGCTATGGACTTAGATAAAGAAGAAGCGGAAGAAACAGCTGTAAATACCCATAGTCAACGTCATCACCCAACAGAGGAATCACCTGTTGATGAAAAGGTTGAGTCAGGTGTGCCACATATCGATTTGGCAAAGCCTACTGACGAAAAAATTATAACTGACAAAGAAAAAGTTTAAACAAAAAGGTTATGTTAAATACAACAATAGCAGCAATGCTTGGAACACCAGAAATTATCATTATTGCGGTAGTGGTATTGTTATTATTTGGTGGTAAAAAAATTCCTGAACTGATGAGAGGTTTAGGTAAAGGTGTTAAAGAATTTAAAGATGGTAAAGATGGCGTTGATGGCGAGCAAGTAGATCCGTCTAACCGTGATAAAACTGTTTAATTGCAATAATTTTTAGTTTTGAAGAAATACAGCTCTCTTAAGGAGATTCAAACACTCATTTCGCAAAAGCAATTAACTTTACCCGATTTATTGGCTTATTATTTTAAGCAAATTGAACAAAATGAACACCTCAATGCATTTAATGAGGTGTTTTTTTTATCGGCCGAAGTTCAGGCGAAAGCAGTACAGCAGAAAATAGAAGATGGTACTGCGGGTAAACTTGCAGGGATGGTAATTGGTATTAAAGATAATATTTGTTATGAAGGCCATATTGTTACGGCATCATCAAAGATGCTCGAAGGCTTTGTATCTCCATATTCTTCTACAGTTGTGCAACGTTTATTACAGGAAGATGCCGTTATTATCGGCCGTTTAAACTGTGATGAATTCGCTATGGGCGGCTCCAATGAAACGTCATATTATGGGGTTGCTAGAAATGCAGTAAATCCCGAACTTGTTCCGGGTGGATCTTCAGGCGGCTCTGCTGTTGCCGTTCAGGCCGATATGTGTTTGTCTGCCCTGGGTACCGATACCGGTGGTTCGGTAAGACAACCAGCTGCTTTTTGCGGACAGATTGGACTTAAACCAACCTACGGGCGTATTTCAAGGTATGGTGTTATTGCTTATGCTTCCTCTTTCGATCAGGTTGGTCCCATTACATCTTCAGTAGAGGATGCTGCTTTGCTCTTACAGGTTTTGGCTGGTGCTGACGATTATGATTCTACCGTTTCTCCTGTTGCAGTACCCGATTATCCTGCTCATTTGAATGAGCGTAAAAAACAAAAAATAGCAGTGTTAAAGGAAACTATTGAGAGCGAAGCCCTCAATCCTGAAATCAAATCTGCTATTTTAAAATCAATCGAACAGCTTAAGGCTGATGGACACTCTGTTGAATATGTTTCTTTTGATCTGTTAGATTACCTGGTTCCGGCCTATTATATCTTAACAACGGCAGAAGCTTCTTCTAACCTTTCGCGTTATGATGGTGTTCATTACGGACATCGTAATATGGAAGCGAAATCCCTGAATGAACTTTATAAATTATCCCGCGCCGAAGGTTTTGGCGAAGAAGTAAAACGCCGCATCCTTTTGGGTACTTTTGTTTTAAGTGCAGGATATTATGATGCATATTATCAAAAAGCACAGCAGGTTCGTCGATTGATTAGGGAAAAAATAGATGTTCTGTTTCAGGATTACGATTTTATTCTTTCTCCTGTGGCGCCAACAGCAGCTTTTAAAATTGGTGATCATGTTCAGGATGCAATTGTGATGTACATGGCCGATATTTTTACCGTATTACCTTCTTTAAGCGGAAATCCGGCAATTGCTTTACCAATAGGCAATAATAAGGCAGGTTTACCGTTAAGTATACAATTTACAGCCAAACATTTTGAGGAAGATAAGCTTCTGGCTTTTTCTCAGGCATTTTTATCATAGTTTTATCGTCATTGCAATTACGAAGCAATTTAATGCAAAAGGCATTATAGTAAGTATGGCAATGGCATTTTATTAACTGTTTTCCAGGCGTCGTCTGGAAGGTTCGCAGATTCTTAACTTTTCCTTATTGTAGGAGAAAAGGGAATCTGTTTAAAGGTTTGTGAAAACACAAACCACGGTTAATGAAAATTTGAACCAATAGCCCATGATTAAAAAATTACTTTTTGCTTCAATTTGTGCTTGTTTAGGATACGTTTCTTCCTCTTCTGCGCAACAAACACTCAAACTGGATAGTCTTCCGAAGATTCATAACAACATCTTTATCAATACCGATACTGTAGCTGTACCGCTTGTTTCTGAAAATCCATTAACCATGGGGCAGAACTTTATCTATAAGCTCAGGCTGGATTCTATCGCTAAAACGGTACCCCTTCCATACAACGAATACGTTCAGCAGTATATCGATATTTATGCCAAACGTAAAGATATGTTCGGTAAAATGATCGGCTTATCAAGCTATTACTTCCCGATTTTTGATAAGGCTTTAAAAGACTATAACATTCCGCAGGAAATAAAATATTTAACTATCGTCGAATCGCAGATGAATCCGCATGCGATTTCGAGAGTAGGGGCAACGGGTATCTGGCAGTTTATGTTTGGTACTGGCAAGGCCTATGGACTAAAGATGGATAATTTCGTAGATGAACGCAAAGATCCTATTCAAGCCAGTTATGCTGCGGCAGCCTATTTTAGAGATGCTTTTGAAGAACTTGGCGATTGGCTGTTGGCCATTGCTGCTTATAACTGCGGAAAAGGGAACGTTAATCGTGCTATTGAAAAAGCTGGATCAAGGGATTTTTGGGTAATCAGGCAGTTTTTGCCTAAGGAAACCAGAAATTATGTGCCGGCATTTATTGCTGCGGTATATGTGATGAACTATTCCCACAAACATCAGATTACGGCACAGGCTTCGAACATGTTTTTAAAAACTGATACCGTTCAAACTACCCGTTTTGTTTCGCTATCTACACTTGCAAAAGTGTTGAATATTGATGAGACGGCGATTATAGCCTTAAATCCATCCTACAAGAAAAAAATTGTAAATGGTACAGATGATGAGCCGAAGCGTATTGTAATGCCTAAGTTAAGGGATATCGACTACGCCGGTATTTATGATGTGTTAAACAACCAGGAAGTGGATGTAAACATGAAAGTGGTGGCTGCCAGTACCGACGATGTAAGGGATTTAAGAAAGAAAAAAATTAAAAGTATAGCCACATCGGCTGTAGTTTACCATAAAGTTACCTCGGGACAAAGTTTAACAGCCGTTGCCGAAAAATATGGTGTAGAAGTACAGGATTTAAGGGTTTGGAACGGTTTAAAAAGCAAAACACTGGTACCCGGACAAAGATTAAAGATCTACGCCAAAAACCGTACACCATTAAAAGTACCATCATCATTTTTAAGTTACAAGGTTAAAACCGGTGATACCCTGTCTGAAATTGCAGAGAAATTTGAGGGTGCAACCGTTCAAAGCATCAGAAGAGACAACCGTTTATCAAAAGCAGGGTTGCAAGTTGGAATGATTCTGAAAATTAGCAAGGGATAATATTTTAAACTGGACCATGATATTTATTTGATCAGGTATTCTGAAATGGTCTGGTAACAACTGGTTTAATCTATTTGGCCCTACCGGCAGATTAGTTTCGCATCTGGTTTAATTTATGAACAGCTTTTTATTTTAAGCCTCATAAAAAGAATTGTACCTTTGCGGCGTCACTAATAAGTTACTTAATGAGTAATACGAATAGAAAGCAAGATGCGCTGGATTACCACTCGCAGGGCCGTCCCGGAAAGATACAAGTAGTACCTACTAAACCAACAACATCGCAAAGGGATTTAACCCTGGCATACTCTCCAGGAGTTGCAGAGCCTTGTTTAAAAATAGCAAACAATAAAGAGGATGTTTACAAATATACCGCTAAAGGTAATTTAGTTGCAGTAATCAGTAATGGAACAGCCGTTTTGGGGCTTGGCAACATCGGCCCTGAAGCAGGTAAGCCGGTAATGGAAGGCAAAGGCCTTCTATTTAAAATCTTCTCCGACATCGATGTGTTTGATTTGGAACTGGATACCGAAAATGTAGATGATTTTGTAAAAATCGTTAAAGCTTTGGAGCCAACTTTTGGAGGGATTAATCTGGAAGATATTAAGGCCCCGGAGTGTTTTGAGATTGAGCGCCGTTTAAAAGAGGAGATGAATATCCCTGTAATGCACGATGATCAGCATGGAACAGCCATTATTTCTGGTGCAGCATTATTAAATGCATGCGAAATTCAAAAAAAGAAAATAGATAAAATCCAGGTTGTAGTGAGTGGCGCTGGTGCTGCTGCAGTTTCCTGCTCTAAAATGTACCTGAGTTTAGGGGTTAAAAAAGAGAATTTGGTGATGTTCGATATCAATGGATTAATTGATATCCACCGTACCGATCTGGATGATATCCGCATGAGCTTTGCGACCACCAGGAAAGGTATTTCTAATATTGGGGAGGCCATGAAAGGGGCTGATGTTTTTATCGGACTTTCAGCAGCAAACGTTATTTCTCCGGATATGTTGGTGGGAATGGCTAAAAACCCAATTGTTTTCGCGATGGCGAATCCAAATCCTGAAATTGCCTATGAAGTGGCAATTAAAACCCGTAAAGATCTGATCATGGCTACAGGTCGTTCTGATTATCCGAACCAGGTGAATAATGTATTGGGTTTTCCTTATATTTTCCGTGGAGCGCTTGATGTTAGGGCAACCAGTATCAATGAAGCTATGAAAATCGCTGCGGTTAGGGCAATTGCCGAACTGGCCAAAAAATCAGTTCCCGAAGCCGTTAACCTGGCCTATAATGCACGTAATTTAAAATTTGGACGTGATTATATCATTCCAAAACCTGTTGATTTCAGGTTAATTACCGAAGTATCAACTGCAGTAGCAAAAGCCGCAATTGAAAGTGGCGTAGCCAGAAAAATCATTACCGATTGGGATGCGTATAATGAAGAATTAAGGAAACGTTTAGGTTTGGATGATGCCATCATGAGGGCGGTAACTACCAAAGCGAAGATGGATCCTAAACGTGTGGTATTTGCAGAAGCTGATAACTATAAAATTTTAAAAGCTGCCCAGATTGTAAAAGATGAAAATATCGCCATTCCCATTCTTTTGGGAAATAAAGAAAAAATACAAGCCATTATTGATGAGCATGCGCTCGAGCTTGCGGGAGTAGAAATCATCGATCAGATGCAGAATCCTGAAAAAACCCAGCAATACGCAGAAGCACTTTTCAAAAAACGCCAACGCAAGGGAGTTTCTTCGATGCGTGATGCTACAAAACTATTGAGAGACCGTAACTATTATGGTGCTTCGATGGTTGAATTTGGAGAGGCCGATGCCATGATTTCTGGTCTGACCAAAAATTATGGTGCTACGATTAAACCTGCCCTTCAGGTAATCGGTGTAGAACCTGGCGTTAAACGCGTTGCAGGTATGTACATGATGATGACCAAAAAAGGTCCTGTTTTCTTTGGTGATACCACTGTAAACGTAGATCCAACTGCAGAAGAGTTGGTTGATATTACGCTGTTGATTGATAAATCTGTTAAACAGTTTAACATCAAACCGCGTATTGCCTTATTATCATATTCAAACTTTGGTTCTAATGATGGGATAACCCCAAACAAAGTAAGGGAAACGGTAAGGCTTCTTCACCAAAATCACCCTGAAATTGTGGTAGATGGAGAAATGCAGGGAAACTTTGCCATCAACAACGAACTGCTGCAAGATAATTTTCCATTTAGCACTTTGGCAGATGCCCCGGCCAACACTTTAGTGTTTCCAAATCTGGAGTCGGGAAACATTGCATACAAATTGTTACAAGAGCTTGGCGGTGCTGAAGCAGTTGGTCCGATCCTGTTAGGATTGAATAAACCTGTTCATATTGTTCAATTAGGCAGTTCTGTACGTGAAATCGTTAATATGGTTACCATAGCTGTTGTAGATGTGCAGGCAAAAGAAGAAATTGCAACATCGAAACGAAAAGGTATATTTGGGAAAACAACTAAAAAGTAATATTACATGTACGCCTATATTGATGGTAGATTGACATTTAAAAACCCAGCCTATGTTGTGGTTGAAGCCGGAGGTATAGGCTATCATATAAACATTTCATTAAATACATACAGCGCTTTAGGCGATGCAGAAAGGTGTAAGTTATATACCTGGCTGCATGTAAAAGAAGATGCACATACATTATACGGCTTCGCTGATGAAGGCGAACGCCGTTTGTTTTTACATTTAATTTCGGTATCGGGTATCGGACCGAATACGGGCAGAATGATTTTATCCTCCATCACCCCCGTTGAGATTCAAACTGCAATTGTTAAGGCAGATTTGCCACTCATACAGCGGATTAAGGGTTTAGGTGCAAAAACCGCACAACGCCTGGTTTTAGAACTGCAGGATAAGTTAAAAAAAGAAGGTGTAGACTCATTAATTTCTATGCCTCAGCACAATACTGTTAAAGATGAAGCGTTATCAGCACTGGTAATGCTCGGATTCGCCAAACAAACCGCCGAAAAAACCATAGATCAGATATTAAAAGTGACAGAGGGAAGTCTTTCGGTAGAGCAACTAATTAAACAAGCTTTGAAAACTTTATAGATTTAACGCCTTTGAATAGAATATCTACATTTCTGTTTCTCATTCCTCTTTTTTTAATTGCTTCTCAAACCACTTATGCTCAAGTTGTTCCAAGCAAAACGGATACTATTACCCCAAAAAATAATTTTAGTCTACGGGAAAAAGAACGTTTAGGGCTTAGTCCGGCAGTTAATCCATTTTATCCATCCCCTAGTAATTTAAAGCGTGTTGTAGAATACGATGCAAAAAACAGGCGTTATGTTATTAAAGAGCTCATCGGCGAAAACTTCGTTCTCAACACCCAATACCTTACCATAGATGAGTACCAAAGGCTGGTAAACAGTGAAATAAAAAGGGGTAACTGGCGTAGCATTTCTAATGCCGAAGTGAGCGACTATAGAAGCACCGGCATTATTCCGCAGATTCAGGTAAACAGTAAAGCTTTTGAAAAACTTTTTGGAGGCACAACGATTGATATTCAGCCTCGCGGTGAGGCCGAGCTTACTTTTTTAGGAAGGGTAAATAAAAATGAAAACCCGCTTTTTAACGAAAGACAAAGGGTACAAACAAATTTTGATTTTAACCAAAGGATCCAGATGGACCTGGTTGGAAATATTGGCACCAAGCTAAAAATAAAAAGCAACTATAATACAGAAGCGCAGTTTGATTTTGAAAACCAAATCAAACTGGATTATACAGGCGGTGTAGATGATATTATTCAAAAAATAGAAGCCGGTAACGTGAGTTTGCCTTTAAATACCTCATTGATTACCGGAACACAGGCACTTTTTGGGATAAAAACGCAACTAAAATTCGGGCGTTTAAACGTAACGAGTGTTTATACCCAACAAAAATCTCAATCCAGAGAGATTAAAATTACCAATGGGGCACAGCAAAATACCACTACAGTAAATATCGATAGCTACGAAGCCAATAAACACTATTTCCTGTCGCAATATTTTAGAAATAACTATAACAAAAACCTGGCTAACGCACCTATTATTACCTCTCCGATCCAGATTACCAAAATTGAAGTTTGGATTACCAATAAAGCAGGAAATACCACCGACTCGAGAGATGTATTGGGTTTGATGGATTTAGGCGAAAACGTTCCTTTTAACAATAATTTAATTACCGGAGGTACTTCTGGTCTGCCGGCAGGAACTACCGCTACGGGTTTCCCACAGCAATCAAACAACCTGATCTCGCAATTAAATGCTTATCAGGGTGGTGCTATCAGGCAGACAAATTCTAATGCTGTCCTTTCTTTCTTCCAAAACACGCCAGCGAATAGTAGCAATACCGACAACTTTGCTAAATTGGTTTATGCCAGAAAGTTAACAGATCGTGAATTTACTTTTCAGCCACAACTGGGGTATTTATCGTTAAATAACCCGCTAAATGCCGATGAGGTTTTAGCAGTTGCTTACCGCTATACCTATAACGGGGTGGAGTATCAGGTGGGTGAGTTTTCTACCGATGTTTCTTTTGATGCTGCTAATCCAAAAGTGCTTTATGCCAAATTGTTAAAGAACGAAACCACTAAGATTCAGCTGCCAACATGGGATCTGATGATGAAAAATATTTATTCTATCGGCGGATATCAGATCAGCAGTCAGAATTTTAAACTTGATATTTATCGTATTGATAACGAAACAGGTGTGGACAATCCGGTAATGACCGAGGGTCAGAATACGGCTAATAAACAGTGGATCGCCCTAACCGAATTCGATCGCTTAAATCAACAGAATGAGCGTAAGCCCGACGGGGTTTTCGATTTTGTGGCTACAAATAATGCTTTTGGTTCTTATTCTACGGCAAGCAATGCTAACCAGGCCAGTATGTTCGGTACGGGCAGCAATGGGCAAACCTCATTGGTTACCAATACCAATTCGGGTTATATCACTATCGATCCTGCAAATGGGAGGATTATTTTTCCTGTGATTGAACCATTTGGTAAAGATCTGGCTGCAAAGTTTTTGCCAAGCGAACAGGCATTAATCAACAAATATACGTTTACCGCGCTTTACGATTCAACACAAACCATTGCCAGGCAGCTGTTTCAAAACCAGAACAGGTACACCATCAAGGTAAACTACCAATCTGATATTTCTTCTGAGTTCAGCTTAAATGCCATCAATGTTCCAGAAGGATCTGTAAAGGTTTTTGCAGGAACAATGCCGCTGACTGAAGGAGTAGATTTTACTGTCGATTATCAGGGTGGACGCGTGAGTATCATCAACCAGGCACTTTTGGTATCTGGTCAACCGATTAGAATTACCACAGAAAACAGTGAAACCTTTGGTCTGCAACAGCGGTCGCTTTTCGGAACCCGTTTAGATTATCGTGTAAACAATAAATTAAACCTGGGGGGTACGATTATGAACCTGACCGAAAAACCTTTAACTCAAAAGGTAAACATTGGCGAAGAACCCATCTCGAATACCATCTGGGGAGCAGATATTAACTATAGTTCACCCTCACGGTTTTTAACAAAACTGGTTGATAAACTTCCTTTTATTTCAACTAAAGCACCATCAAGTGTAACGTTTTACGGTGAATTTGCTCAACTGATACCAGGTCACCCAAGGGCACTGAATTTTGCCGGTAGTAAAAACGGGGTAAGTTATTTAGATGATTTTGAAGCATCGAGATCGGTAATCGATTTAAAGAGTGCCATTGCCTGGCAGCTGTCTGGTACGCCACAGCTTTTCTCAGAGTTTGATAAGTCCAATGATTTATCTTATGGTTACAATCGGGCAAGAATTGCATTTTATAATATCGATCCAACTTTTTATAATTCTGCGGCATCTACCACTCCGGCCAATATCAGGGGCAACCGGGGGGAACTTTCCAATCACTATGTGAGAGAGGTAATTGAGCAGGAAGTTTTTCCATTTAAGGAAACGGCAACCGGGCAAGCCTTAAACCTTACCACTTTGGATGTGGCCTTCTATCCAACCGTTAGAGGACCTTATAATTTCCGTACCACTGATTTTAGGCCAGATGGAAGTTTGTTGCAACCTAGAAATAATTGGGGAGGTTTTCAGCGAAAGATCGAAACAAACGATTTTGAAGCGCTAAATGTTGGCTTTATCGAATTTTGGGTAATGGACCCATTTATTTATAAGCCGAATTCGGCAGGTGGTGATATCTATTTCAACCTGGGGAATATTTCGGAAGATATTCTTAAAGACGGTAGAAAATCATTAGAAAATGGTTTACCCGAAACAAACGATCCTGGCAGATACGATGAAACCGCCTGGGGGCGCGTGCCGAAATTACAACCCGTTGTTCAGGCTTTCGATAACAATGCCAATTCGCGCAGAGCACAGGATGTAGGTTTAGACGGATTATCTGATGCTGATGAAAAAGTAAAATTTGCTGCAGCAATCACTCAGATCAAATCGCAACTAAATGCAACAGCTTCAACTGCTCTTGATGCCGATCCATCATCAGATAATTATACTTATTTCAGGGGCCCGGCATTAGATCAGATTAATGCAGGTATTCTTAAACGCTATGAAAAATATAACGGAACTGAAGGGAACTCTAAAACTTCGCAGCAATCGCAGGAAGAATTAGGGCTTGAAAATTCTGCTTCCACTTCTTTACCCGATGGGGAAGACATCAACCGCGATAATAACATGACGCAAAGTGATGAGTATTTTCAGTATAAAGTGTCGATGCGCCCGGGAGATTTAAATGTTGGACAGAATTTTATTACCGATAAAGTAACCTCGCAGGTAAAACTGGCCAATGGAAATACGCAGGCCGTTTCGTGGTATCAATTCAGAATCCCGATTAGCCAATACCAGGACCGGGTAGGTGGTATTCAGGATTTTAAATCTATTCGTTTCTTTAGGATGTTTATGACCAATTTTGCTGATACTGCCGTAATGCGTTTCGCGAAGTTACAATTGATCCGCGGGGAATGGAGAGCGTACAATGCTTTGAACCAGGCCGCACAAGTAATTGTCGAGCCATCTTTGCCTGCACTTACGCCTGATAATTCTACTATTGAAGTATCAACGGTGAATATAGAAGAAAATGGAAAACGTTCACCAATTCCATATGTTACGCCCCCTGGTATTCTTCGTGAGCGTGACTATAGCAATTATCGTGGTGATACCCGTTTAAATGAGCAGTCACTTTCCGTTATCGTAAAATCGTTAAGAGATGGCTATGGTAGAGGTGCATTTAAAACAGCTTACAGCGATTTCAGATCTTACAAACATTTAGAAATGTTTATTCATGCCGAGGCGGTAAATAATCAGATTTTAAATGATAATGATGTTGCTGCATTCTTAAGAATCGGAACCGATAACCAGGACAATTATTATGAATATGTAGTTCCGTTAAAGGTGACCAATCCTGGTACAAGCGATCCTGATGCCATTTGGCCGGAAGCCAACAGAATGGATATTGATTTAGTGCTTTTTCAAAATGCAAAGCTAGCCCGTAACGTAGCCAAGCAAGCTAACGGACAACCATGGCCTACAAATGTACCATTTACCTATACCGATGGAACGAGAACGATCGTCGTTAAAGGGCAACCTGATATGAGCAAAGTTAGGGTATATATGGTGGGTGTTAAAAATCCGCTCCGTGCCGCCAATGATGAACGTAATGATGATGGCCTTGATAAAAATGCGCTGGTTTGGTTTAACGAATTAAGATTAACTGAATTCGATGAAAGAGGTGGTTGGGCAGCTACCGGAAGATTGAACTTAAAATTAGCCGATTTTGCCGATGTAAATATTTCAGGAAGTAAATCTACCATCGGTTTTGGTTCAATCGATTCGAAAGTGAGCGAGCGGAACCGTGCAGATAATGTATTGCTTGATGTTTCCTCTGCAATGGAATTAGGTAAGTTTCTGCCGCAAAAATCGGGCGTGAAAATCCCGATGTTTGTGAGTTACTCTAAACAGGTTTCTACTCCGCAATACAATCCAAGGACACCAGATATCGAGCTTAAAAATGCCTTGGAGCAATCTACAAAAGAACAAAAAGATTCGATTTTAAATTTTGCACAGGATTATACCGTTCGAAGAGGGATAAACTTTACCAATGTTAGAAAAGAACGGACCAATAACAGTAAACCTGTACGCCTTTGGGATATTGAGAATTTTGCGGCGAGTTATGCTTATACCCAATATAATCATCGCGATTTTATTAATCAGAGCAGTATTCAGAATACCTATAGAGCCTCGTTACAGTACAGTTATAGTAAAGAAGCGAAAACGATAGCGCCGTTTGAAAAGATCATAAAATCCAATATGCTGGCCTTATTAAAGGATTTTAATTTCAGTATTTTTCCAAGTGCGATTAATTTCAGGATTGATGTAGACCGCTTATATTCAGAAAATACCTTACGGAATAACGATCCGAATAATACCATCGGGCTTTACCAGAGTGGTTATGGTACTACCTTTAACAAAAACTTTACCATGAGCCGGGTTTATGGTATCGCATGGAACCTTACCCGTTCTTTACAGTTAGATTTTAATGCCACAAATTATTCGATTATTGATGAACCGGATGGAAGAATTGACGGTATGAAACGCGATACTGTTTGGCAAAACTTAAAACGCTTAGGACGTACAACCGATTATAACCACAATTTAAACGTTACCTATAATTTGCCAATTGATAAAATACCAGGGCTAAACTGGGTTACCGTAAAAACCCGTTATGGTACCAACTTTAACTGGCAAACCGAACCGCTTTCTACCTTGTTGGATCCAAATATTAATTTAGGTAATACCGTACAAAACAGCAGGACTGTACAGGTTAACCCAACGTTAAACCTGACTACTTTGTACAACAAATTTGGCTTTATCAGGAATGCTGGTAATGATCAGGACGGTAGTAAAGTGAAGAACTTTTTTGTTAACATTTTAACCAGTTTAAAAAATGTTAATGCCAGTTTCGTCCAAACTAAAGGTATTTTTCTCCCTGGTTATTTGCCAACCACGAAGTATTTCGGCATTGACAATGCAACGGGGGCACCAGGTTTAGGTTTTGCTTTTGGTAGTCAGCGGGATATCAGAGATATGGCACTGAATAATGGCTGGTTAACAACCGATACGTTACAGAACCAATTGTATGTAAATACTTTAAGAGAGGATTTTCAATTTACTGGTTTACTAGAGCCTTTTAAAGATCTAAGGATTACGTTAAAAGCCAATAAAGCACAAACAAGAAATTTCAGCACTAATTTTAGGTATGTGGCCAGCGTATCGTCGTTCGAGAATCTGAGTGCAATTACCACGGGAGATTATAGCGTATCGTACATCGCTTTGGGCACTGCATTTAAAGAAAGTAATTCCACCATTATTTCAGGACTATTTAATCAGTTTATGGCCAATAGGATGATTATTTCCAGAAGGCTGGGTGCTGAAAATCCAAATTCGGGCGGCATCAATGGAGGTTATGCTGATGGTTACAGCAAGGAGAGCCAGGATGTAATTATCTCTGCTTTTATGGCTGCTTATTCAGGTAAAGATGCGGGTAAGACGAAAATGAATGCCTTCCCTAAAATACCGCTTCCAAACTGGAGTCTAACTTATAGTGGTTTGACACGTATTCCTTTTATTGCCGATAAGTTTTCATCTGTCGATATCCGTCATGGCTATCGTTCGGCCTATAATATTAATGGCTTTAACTCATTATTGCGTTACCAGGAAACTAATGGTGCCGTGAGTAGTAGGGATGTAAATAATAACTTTTTACCAGAATACCAGTTTGCTCAGGTAACCATTTCAGAATATTTTTCTCCCTTGGTTGGCGTTGATACGAGGTTTAAAAATAACCTGACCGCTTCTTTCGAGTTAAACCGTTCTCGTTTGTTGGGACTTAGCTTATCAAACAGTCAGTTGGCACAGCTATCAGAAAATAATATGGTTTTAGGATTGGGTTACCGTACCAATAAATTCCGTTTCCCATTTGGGTGGTTTAAGAGCCTGAAAATGGATAACAACATGGATTTCAAGTTAGATGTAGCTATCCGTGATAATAAAACGGTGATTTACCGTGCCGATGTTACCGAAGCTGAGATTTCTTCAGGGGCAAAAAACATTACGCTTAGGCCAAGTGTAGATTATGTGTTAAACCAGAAGTTTAATGTCAAGTTATTTTACGATTCGAATATTACCAAGCCTTATACCTCACAAACTTTTAATACCTCATTCAGTAATTTCGGTTTTAGTTTAAGGTTTACGCTGAATTAATAATAAGTGGCTTATACAACAGGTAGAGCCTGATTGGAAGCTATGAACGAAAAGCAGGAGTGAACCTTTCTGGAAGTTAATTTGCCAGGCATTGTGATATGTGAAAGTAAATTGTATTTTTGGAGTGTAAACGATAGAAATGCTTAAATGTTTGCAGCTATTCCTGCAAGCCTGATAGAGCAACGAACTTAAATAACTTATTTTCAAAATATATAAAATAATGAATTTTCCATCAGAATTAAAGTACACTAAAGACCACGAGTGGGTTAGAGTTGAAGGTAATGAAGCTTATATTGGCGTAACTGATTTTGCGCAACGCGAATTGGGTGATATCGTTTATGTTGATATTAACACTGTAGGTAGCGAGGTAGCTAAAGAAGAAGTTTTTGGTACTGTAGAAGCTGTTAAAACGGTATCTGATTTATATATGCCTGTTACCGGAACAGTATTGGAAGTTAATGCTGAATTAAACGATAACCCGGAACTGGTTAACTCTGATCCTTATGGACAAGGGTGGATGGTAAAAGTATCTTTAGCTGATTTAGCTGAAGTAGATGGTTTATTAACAGCAGCAGCATATCAGGAACTGGTAGGTGCCTAATTCTAATATTTTGTACAAAACACTAAAACAGCAAAAGTGGGCCATTCTTTGGACAGTTGTTGTTTTGGTGTTTTGTAATATGCACATTTCCGATTCTGTTGGAAAAAGTGGCTTTTTCTTCGAAGGTTTTGATAAAATGACCCATATGGGCTTTTTCTTTGTTTTATCTATCCTACTTTTCTATGGTAAAATAAAATACCAGCATACCTACGCTTTCAGAACCCTAACCATTTTTAAGGTTTTACTTGTCAGCGCCATCATCGGCGGCGGAATCGAACTATTACAATGGAAAGTTTTTACCTATCGATCTGCAGAATGGTGGGATTTTGGCTGTGATATGTTGGGCGCATCAATGGCGGTTTTTAGTTATGTATTGCTCCATAAGTTAAATTTCAATGATAAGAAAAGTTAGCATCATCTGTGTAATCGCGACTATAGGTTTAAGCGGCTGCAGTATTTTTAAAAAGAACTGTAATTGCCCGAAAGTGTATTATAACAGCTATCCTTCTCAGCAAAAATAATCCTCTTACTGATCAATCTTCCTGTTTGATCTGACTACCTTCCTCAGGCTGTATTTAAAATGTTACCAAGCTTTTAACACACCTTAACAAACCTTTCGGCTTTTCTACAGTCTGATAGCTTAGTTTACATTATAATATCTAATTTTTTTGATGAAAAGAAACGTTCAACGGGCAATATTCATTGTTCTTCTATTTTGTGGTTACATCGCCCAGGCTCAAAATACTGGTTCGATAAGCGGAAAAGTAATTAATGCGAAAGATAAAAAACCAGTTGATTTTGCTACAATCGCAATTAAGAGTTTAAAAGATTCGAGTGTTGTGGCATCTGGTCAAACCGATCCTGATGGAAGTTTTAGCTTTAAAGCCATAGCTCAGGGTAAGTATAGGATTTATTCCGCCTTTTTAGGTTTAAAAACAGCAACCAAAGATATAGAAGTGGCTAAGGCAGCCGTAAATGCCGGTGACATTGCGATGAGCGATGACGGTGTTGATTTAAAGGATGTTAACGTTACCGCAAGCATTCCGGTGGTTGTAAAAACAGATACCATAGAGTTTGATGGGAAATCGATCAAGGTTAGAGAGAACGCTGTTGTAGAAGATATGTTGAAAAAACTTCCAGGAGTGGAGGTGGCGAAAGACGGAAGTATTAAAGCGCAGGGAGAAACCGTTACGAAGGTTAAAGTGGATGGTAAAGAGTTTTTTGGAACAGATCCCTTATTGGCGACAAAAAATTTACCTGCCGATATGGTAGATAAGATCCAGGTAATTGATGAGATGTCTGAGCAATCTCAATTTTCTGGTGTTGATGACGGTACGAGAAATAAAATCTTAAACATCACAACTAAAGCCGGAATGAAAAAGGGGTATTTTGGAAATAGTACAGTTGGATACGGTACACAAGATCGTTATGATGCAAATTTAAATGTGAACAAGTTCGATAATGACCAGCAATTCAGTTTTATCGGTCAGTTCAATAACGTAAATAAACAGAACTTCGGTCAGGGCAATGGTGTAGGGAACGGTTTTGGTGGCGGTGGCCGTGGTAATTTTGGCGGTGGTGGAAGTGGCACTGGTAGTGGTGGTATTACAACCACAAATGCTGCAGGCTTAAACTTTGCCGATACTTATAAAGATGGTACCCAGATTCAAGGAAGTTACTTTTTTAACAAATCGTCTGTTTCAAACCAACAGACAAGTTTTACTCAAAATTTATTGGGAGACAGGATTACTACCGTTTCGAACAATGCAGATAATAATACTGATCGAATTAATCATAGGTTTAATTTCATGATTGATACCAAGTTGGATTCTTCAACAACGATTAAAATCCAGCCCAACGTATCCTATACCGAAAGTGATGCAACAAACGTAAGCGATTATACCCGAAATTTGATCCAGTCTACAACTGTTGGAGATCAGCGCTATATCAGTAACAGTACCGCGCCAAACATCAGCAATAACCTTTTGGTGCGTAAAAAGTTCAAGAGACGCGGTAGGACATTGTCACTTAATGTTAACACGAGTATCAACAATAACGATGCTGATAATTATAATTACATATCTGAAACGAATACCATTAACAGTACGCCAACGGCTAGTTTGATCGATCAGTTGAATAAGGTAAATACAAATTCTATTAATAATACCTCCAGATTGGTATATACAGAACCACTATCTAAAACAACAAGTTTAGAGTTTAACTACCAGAATGGATATAGCCATGACAACCAGGGGCGCCAGGTATTGGATTTCAACTCAGCAAGTGGGCAATATGATCTGGTTAATCTGGATTATAGCAATATTTATGAGAACCAAACTTTAACAAACGCCGCAGGGGTAAGCTTTACAACCAATGAAAAAAAATATAACTGGAACATTGGTTTGGCAGCACAACAAACTAACCGTGAGAACACTAACCTTACAACTGGCTTGGTGAGAACACAAAATTTTATAAACTTAACACCCTCTGCAAATTTCAGGTATAATTTCAGTAACTCCAGACGGTTAAATATCCGCTATAGAGGAACTACCCAACAGCCAACAATCAACCAGATTCAGCCTATTGCCGATAATACGAATACACAAAGTGTTTTTGTTGGTAATCCAAGTTTAAAACCCCAGTTTAACAACAATTTAAGCATCAACTATAACAATTTCGATTTCGCCAAAAGCAGAATGTTCTTCGCTTTTTTAAGTTTGAGTCAAACTTTTAATGCCATTGGTAACAGTAGCCAATTGGTAACTGACGAAAATGATAAGGATTTCGGTAAAATCAGAACGACTTATGTTAATGTTGACGGAGTTTATTCCGGTAATGCAAGCATCAATATGGGGGTTCCAATTTTACCTGAACGTAAATTGACCCTGAATGCATCGTTAAATGGAAACTACAACAGGAATGTGAATTTTACCTCTGGTGATAATAATACTACTGATCTGGTAAAAAATATCACGAATTCCTGGTCGGTTACCAACAAATATAATTTTGTAACCAACTTTGATAAGTTTGACCTTACCGGTGGTATTTCCGGTACCTATAACAGGGCAACTTACTCTGCCCAGCCAAACTCAACCACAAACTATTATACGCTAAACCCTAGTTTTGATATCAGTTACTTGTTTCCCGGAAATATCCGTTTGGCGGTAGATTTAGATTATATCAAAAATACAGGCAGGGGTGAAGGATTTAATACCGAGTATACTTTGGTAAATTCTTATATCAGCCGTCAGTTCTTTAAAAACAGGGGCACATTTAAAATTGCAGTTAACGATGCTTTTAACCAAAATCAGGGTATTAGCAGAACCGCAACGAATAATACGATTACAGATTTAAACTATAACGTGTTAAAACGTTATTATATGTTCTCCTTTACTTATTCGTTATCCCGTATCGGTGGAAAAAACATGAGTGGAGATATGCAAATGCCAGGACAGGGAGGTGATGGAGGCCGTCGCATGAGAATGTAGTACATTCCAATGGTCGGTGGCTCACCGACCATCAATATGATATAAAAGTCTCGGTTTTATCCGGGGCTTTTTTATTTATAACTATTCTCTATCGGTTGTTGTCTCAACGATTAACACTCAGAGAATTTCGATACCCACTTTATATTGGTGAATTCGTACCTGAGTAAACAATTTTTTAAAAACCGTGGCACTTTCAAAGCTGCCGTAAACGATTTGCTAAACGAAAACCAAGGTGTAAGTCGTACCGCCAAAAACAACACTATCCGTGATGAAAGTTACAACGTATTGCAGCGTTATTTTATGTTTTCATTTACCTATTCTTTAAACCGTATAGGTGGTAAAAACGGCATAATAGGAAACGAGGAAGCCGGTAGAGGCCGAGGAAGTAACGGTGGCGGTGGCAGACAGCGAAACTAGATCATTTTAGGGTAAAAGCACTGTAATTTATATCCATACCCGAGCATCTTATTTGGAATAAATCTAAAGAAAGGTTAACTTGCGCCAAATTTAGCACATGAAGCTGTCGCACCTAAAAGTTGGAGAAAAGGGAACAATTGTAGCTTTTACAGATTTAGATATGTCTGTAAAGTTAATGGAGATGGGTTGCTTGCCGGGTGAGGAGGTAGAGGTAGAGCGTTTTGCTCCTCTGGGCGACCCTATGGCAATCCGTGTAGCTGGTTATCAGCTTTGCTTGCGTAAAAGCGAAGCCGATGTTATCATTATTCAATAAAAAAGCTGGGTTTGGATATTAAAGTTGCGTTAGTTGGTAATCCCAATACAGGTAAATCTACTTTATTTAACCGTTTAACAGGGTTAAATCAAAAAATTGGAAATTTTCCAGGTATCACTGTCGATAAGAAAACAGGTTTTACTAAACTTGCTGATGGTAAAGAAGCAGAGATCATCGATTTACCAGGAACCTATAGTTTATATCCAAAAAGTGCTGATGAAAGCATTGTTTTTCAGGTGCTTGCCGATAAAAAAAACAATAGCCATCCTGATGTTATTGTGCTCATTGCCGATGCTTCTAATTTAAAGCGCAATATGCTTTTGTATTCGCAAGTGGCAGATTTAGGTATCCCAATGATTTTGGCCCTGAATATGATAGACCTTTCTACTAAGCAGGGTATTGAGATTAATCTGGATAAATTGGCTGAAAAACTGGGCATTCAGGTGGTTTCCATTTCTGCAAGGAACAATATCGGAATTGATAAACTGAAACAGGCCATTGCCAATACCAATAAAATTGCCACACAGTTTCAGGATATTGATGTGAATTTTCTGGCTCCGGAAGCGATTAATGCCATAAAATCGAAACTCAATTCTGACAACGATTATTATGCGTTGCAGGTGCTGCATCAACATGAACACTTAACTTTCTTTACCGAAAAAGAGCAGGAAGAAATTGAACAGATAGAACAATCTCACCATTTCGAATCTTCGAAGGTGCAGGCAGCAGAAACTATTGCCCGTTATAAACAGCTCAGCACGATTTTATCTGATGTAGTTATTGACAGGGGTACAGAAAAGAAATTTTCTTTCAGTGATAAATTAGATGCTATTTTAACCCATAAAATATGGGGATTTGCCATTTTTCTGCTTATTCTTTTTGTAATTTTTAATGCCATATTTGCCTGGTCATCCTATCCAATGGACTGGATTGAGACTGGTTTTGGTTTTATTACCAGCGTTGGGCACGAATATTTGCCGGCAGGCATGCTTACTGATTTGTTGTTGGATGGTATCATTGCAGGTTTAGGTGGTATTTTTGTTTTTATTCCACAGATTGCGATCCTTTTTGCTTTTATATCCATTTTAGAAGATACGGGTTATATGGCGCGTGTTACCTTTATGATGGATAAAATTATGAGCAAGGTTGGCCTTAACGGTAAATCGGTGGTACCGATGATTGGTGGTTTGGCCTGTGCTGTTCCATCTATTATGGCTGCCCGGAATATCGAAAACTGGAAGGACAGAATGATTACCATTATGGTTACCCCATTGGTAAGCTGCTCCGCAAGGCTTCCGGTATATATTCTGATTATTTCCTTAATTATCCCTTCGCAAACGGTTTTAGGTGTTTTTAACTTACAGGGCCTGGCATTGATGGTAATGTACCTGGTGGGTATTTTTGCTGCGGTATTGGTGGCCTGGGTAATGAAATTGATTATCAAAACCAAAGAAAGATCTTATTTCATCATGGAACTTCCGGTGTACCGCATGCCAAGGTGGAAAAATGTGTTTTATACCATGTACGAAAAATCGAAAACCTTTGTTTTCGAAGCTGGGAAGGTTATCATCGCCATTTCGATTATTCTTTGGGTAATGGCTTCTTTCGGACCGGGAAACCGCTTTGAAAGCATTGATAAAAAGTATGAGTCTGTTCTTAATGATACGACGAAAAATACAGATCACATTAAAACCCTGGTGGCTACCGAGAAATTGGAAAACTCTTATGTGGGTATTCTTGGTCATTGGATCGAGCCTGCAATTCGCCCTTTGGGTTACGACTGGAAGATTGGTATTGGTTTAATTACCTCTTTTGCTGCGCGCGAAGCCTTTGTGGGTACAATGGCCACTATTTATAGTGTTGATGGCGGGGATGAAGATACCTCGACCATTAGAGAACGCATGTCGGCTTCGGTTAATAACCGCACCGGCTTACCTGTTTACACTTTTGCTACAGGTATTTCATTGATGCTTTTTTATGCTTTTGCCATGCAATGCATGAGTACAGTTGCTATAGTTTACCGAGAAACCAAAGGCTGGAAATGGCCGGTAATCCAATTGGCTTACATGACGGCTATGGCCTATGTTGCCGCGCTGGTTGCGTACCAGTTGTTGAAGTAGCTCAATCTTTCCTTTGGGTGTCATCTTGTGAGTTAATTTATTTTATAAAAATCAGTATAAATAACAGTGGATAAGGAGATTAATGGTCTCGAAGTTTCGTCATTTCGACCGTAGTGGAGAAATCTTTTAAATTAGTTGTAAGGGCATTGTTAAAAAATATTATCATTATTTGGCTTGGGAGAGCAGCACCTGCACAACTATTTTGGTTTCCTCCTGCTTTCCGTTTTATCCCGATGAAACCTGTGAAACAAGTAAGCACACCATAAAAACGAAAAATAGTGCTTAAATCGGGATGTTCACTCCAATCTGGTCTAGTTGGCTTGGTAAGTACTGCTATTTTTGGCTGGGTGCTTAACCTTTATAAACCACTATACTATCAATAACCTAATAGAATAGTTTTTACGTGCATGTTAGTTTCACCCTGAGCTGAGCCGAAGGGTCAATAGGCAAATTGCTATTTATTGCACAGACCTTTGTTAAATAAACCCGGTAGAAGCGGCAGCCCACGATTCTTCATCGGGGGCTATAGCGAATAACGGGGCTGTTTTTCCCGAAACCCTACTGAACGTTCATTTTCAAATAAAATCACTAAAGATTTTTACCATATAAGACATATAAGGTCATCCAGGCTCAGGTATGATTACACACATTTGTGGCCTTTCGCCTTTAATCTTTCCTCTTACCCTAATTCAATCTGCCGTTTAATGCTTTCTTCTAGTGATATTAAAGTCTCCGTACGCTGAATACCGTTCACGGCCTGTATTTCTTCGTTTAAAACGTGACGTAAATGATTGGTATCCCTGCAGATGATTTTGGCAAACATACTGTAGGCACCGGTAGTATAATGCAATTCTACTACTTCTTTAATTTTGCTCAACTGTGCTACGGCATCTTTATATTGGATTCCTTTCTCCAGGTAAATGCCTAAAAAGGCGCAAATATCATATCCGGCCTTTTGCGGATCAATGATGAGATGAGAGCCCTTAATAATGCCCATTTCCTGCAGTTTCTTCATTCTCACGTGTATCGTGCCACCTGAAACAATGAGGTCTTTAGCGATTTCTGTATAGGGTTTGGTGGCATCCTGCATCAATTGCTTTAGTATATCGATGTCGAGGTTGTCAATTTCTAAATTGGAATTGTCTTTTTTAAGCATATTTTTGAATTATGATAAGCGAATTTACAAATATTTATCAATATTATAAAAATAAAATTAAATGTTTAAAATATTTGCAAGGTATTGGTTGTTCCTTTACATTTGTATCAAGCAATTAACAAAAAGGAAACGTTCTTTCAGAATTGCATAAACATAATGTAGGGTGGTGAAACAGGCAGACACACCTCCTTGTCTCGGTGGCGGAGAATAATGGGAATATACCGGTTTCGGTACTAACCACTCCTTGAAGGTTCGATTCCTTCCCCTACAGCCAGTTCAGTTGGCAATTTACAGTTAGCAGTTTAAAACTGAAAATTGGAAATTGAGAACTGTTAACTTTTGAAATGTTGGGTGGTGAAATTGGCAGACACGCCTCCTTGTCTCGGTGGTGGGGAATAATGGGACAAACGCAGTTTATTGGGTTGACCACAAATTAATTTTTTGAACTGTAGCTAACTACCCCTTGAAGGTTCGACTCCTTCCCCAACAGCATTTTTTATGAATAATAAGTTAGTTAATTGAGCAATCCTGGATAGGTTGCTCTTTTTCTTTTTGGGCTAGTTTTTTCATATCCATCATATATTTATAGTAATATTGTTATATTACCAATCAAATTTTATTCGTTCAATGCCTGTGATGAAGAAACGTATTTCAATTAAAGATATCGCTAAACAATTAAATATTTCCATTACAACCGTATCGTTTGTAATTAATGGTAAAGCAAGAGAAAAAAATATCAGCGAATCGCTTACCAAAAAAGTTTTAGAATTAGTTGCTGAATTAAATTATCAGCCCAATACCCTTGCTACAAGTTTAAGAACAGGCAAAACAAAAATTATAGGTTTCTTGGTTGATGACATTTCTGAACCTTTTTTCTCTGGTATTGCACGCCAAATTGATGAAATTGCTTCGAGTCTTGGCTATAAAATCCTTTTTAGCAGCACCAGAAACGATACCGAGAAGGCAATAGAGCTGTTGCAGATTTTTAAAGACAGACATGTTGATGGCTATATTATGGCCTTGCCTGAAGGTTTGGAAGAAGAAGTTAAAAAATTGATTCAAACAGATGCTCCGGTAGTACTTTTCGATCGGTATGTACCGGATGTTAAAACGGATTATGTAATAATTGATAATTTAAGCAGCACCTACGAAGCTACTGAGCACCTCATTAAAAATAATTACAAAAAAATAGGATTTGTAACCATTGATACTTTACAACAACAGATGGTAGATCGTTTGGCTGGTTACGAAAGTGCTGTTGAAAAATATGATCTGCCGGCAATTGTAAAGAAGATAAAATATGTGAACTCTGCCGAATCAATTGAGGAAATGATCAAGTTTTTTAAAGAGAAAAAACTTGATGCGGTAGTTTTTGCAGCTAACTATATTTGCCTTGATGGTTTAAGAACTTTTAGAAAATTAGGTATTCAGATCCACAAAGATATAGCTGTTGTTTCTTTTGATGATTTCGAAATTCTGGAGTTTTGCGAGCCTCCGGTTACAGCTATTGCACAGCCTCTTGAAGCCATTGCAGAAAACGTAATGAAAATTTTAATTAACAAGCTTAAAAGAGCAGGAAAGCCTGTTGAAAACACGCAGGTATCGTTACCTACCATTTTAAACGTTAGAGGCTCAAGTGCAAAGAAATAAAGCAATAAAAAAGGGAATAGATTAAGTCTATTCCCGCTCTGATTGTATTTTGTACAGATTAAACTGTCATTACATCTTTTTCTTTAGCTTCGGCATGTTTGTCAACCTTGATGATATAGGCATCGGTTAATTTTTGTACTTCGCCTTCACCGGTTTTAATTTCGTCATCAGAAACACCTTCACCTTTCAGTTTTTGGATTTTGGTATTGGCATCCTTACGGATGTTACGAACGGTAATGCGTCCTCTTTCGGCTTCCTCCTTAACTTTTTTCACGAGGTCTTTTCTACGCTCTTCAGTTAAAGGCGGTACAACCAGGCGGATAACAATACCATCATTTTGCGGATTGATACCAATATTAGCTACCTGAATAGCTTTTTCGATTGCAGTTAAAAGTGATTTTTCCCAGGGTTGGATTACGATTGTTCTGGCATCTGGTGTGTTAATACTGGCAACTTGTGATAATGCTGTAGCTGCGCCATAATAATCTACGAAAATACCATCCAACATTCCAGCTGATGCTTTTCCAGCTCTGATTTTAGTTAATTCAGATTCACAATGATCGATCGCTCTATCCATTGCAGATTGAGCATCCATTAATTGTAATTGTATGAGGTCGTTCATAATTGTGTGTATTTCTACAAAAATAATAATTTTTATTTCTTATTTAACCAGGGTTCCAATAGGTTCGCCATTTGCGATTTTCATGAAATTGCCATGTTTGTTCATATCAAACACAATAATCGGCACTTGGTTTTCTTCGCAGAGGGTAAAGGCCGTCATATCCATTACATTAAGGCCTTTATCATAAACTTCTCTGAAAGAAATTTCTTCGTATTTAGTAGCTAACGGATCTTTTTCAGGATCTGCAGTATAAATTCCATCAACACGTGTTCCTTTTAAAACAACATCAGCTTTGATTTCGATAGCACGTAAAGCTGCAGCAGAATCGGTGGTGAAGTATGGGTTTCCCGTTCCTGCGCCAAAAATAACCACACGGCCTTTTTCTAAATGCCGAACAGCTCTTCTGCGAATAAATGGTTCGCAAATCTGTTCCATTTTAATAGCAGTAAGTAAACGCGTTTTAATACCCACTTTTTCTAACGCATCTTGCAAGGCCATAGAGTTGATAACTGTTGCCAACATGCCCATATAATCAGCCTGCGCCCTGTCCATCCCACTTTTTTCGGCGCTTAAACCTCTAAAAATATTTCCTCCTCCAATTACGATTGCGATTTCTAAACCTTTATCGTGTACAGCTTTGATATCCTCAGCGTATTGTTTAACGCGTTCATTATCAATTCCATATTGTTTGTCGCCCATTAGCGATTCTCCGCTAAGTTTTAATAGGATGCGTTTGTATTTCATGACCTCAAAAATATTAACAATTTTTTAATACCGAGCTATGCTTTTTAATAATTGATGTAAATTGTTTATTGGATTTAATCTGAAAACAATAAAAGCTCCTGTTATAGAGCTTTTATTGTGAAAAGTACGTATCGTGAATTAGTTAAAGATGTAACGCACGCCGAATTGGGCCTGCCAACGCGAAATCTGGTCGGTAATATTTTTATACGTTGCGGTATATGGCGTTAAATTGGCCTTATCCTGATAAGGGAATGAATAAGTAGGTTTCCCTGATGTAGCATCTAAGCCTTTATAAGCCAATAAAACGGCAGTATTGTAAGTTGATAATGGGATATTTGGTGTTTGATATAGGCCCCAATCACTATTTAACAGGTTGCCAAGGTTAATAATGTCCAACGTAAACTGAAGCGTATTTCTTTTTCCTTTAGGGCCAACAAAAAAGTCCTGCGCAAGGTGTAAATCTGCCCTTTTAAAGTAAGACATGATTGCGCCATTTCTCTTTGCAAATTCACCCCTGTGTTTACTAAGATAGCTGTCTTGAGTAATATAGGCATTCAATTGGTTCCAGATCTGATCTTGGGTACGCGCATCGCCAGCAAAATCAGGAACCAAAATAATATCACCTTTGCTTTTTGGGATGTAAACTAAATCGTTCGCGCCGCCATCGTTATTGATATCACCAGATGAAACATAGCTGAATGCGCCATTATTGGCCGATTCGAAAATTAAACCTATAGTGGTAGCCGCATGTTTTAAATACTCTTTTTTATAGCTTAAGGAAGCAATAACCCTGTTTGGCTGAATAAAATTGGTATTGGCTAAAACATCCGAATTTGCATCGCTGGCAATTGCCCTTTGCGACCAGATTGAACTTGCAGTAGAACCACCGTCGTTTACAGACTTTGATTGACTGTAAGTATAGGCTACACTTGCATTAAATCCACTGAAAAAAGATTTTTGCAACTGACCTGTAATGAAGTAAGAATAGCCTTTTTTAGTATTCTGCATATAAATAAATGGCGAAATCGATGGATTTGCTGCCGTAGTACCTGTCTGTGTAGATTTTACGGTATAACGCTGTTGTCCTTCAATTCCAGGAAGGGTAATTAAACCTGTAGCGTTGTTTGGTAATGCCGCATTTGAGAAATTTACCGCATTGATATCTTTAGTGTACGATGCTTCTAAAGTGGCAATAATGCCCATTGGTAATTTTTGGTCAATCGCAACATTTGTTCTCCAGATCTGAGGATATTTAAAATCTTTCGAAGCCGCATCTACCTCGTAAGAAGTATTGGCAGCTGCGGTACCAGGTGCAGGGCGGTTGGAATTTACATTTGGATTAAAAATCAAACGTGGGTCGCCAGCAGTAGATACGGTACTTGAGCTAAATAATGTTCCGGTATTAGAGGCCTGGTTAGAGATCCAAACATAAGGCACCTGACCAGTGAAAATTCCGGTTCCACCACGTAGCTGGGTAGTTTTATCGCCAAAAACATCATAATTAAAGCCTACACGTGGCGAGAACAATAATTTTTTGTTTGGGAATTTAGAAATGTCTACCTGCAATCCATTCTGGAAGGTTAAAGCAGCCAAATTTGGGTTTGGATCCAGTTTGGTCGGGAAATAAGTATAATCGGCACGAATACCATAGGTTAATTTAAAATTATCACTCACCTGGTATTTGTCTTGTGCATATAGACTTAAGTTATATGACGACATTTTAGCGAAGGGAAATGATCCATCGGTCAATGCAGAGTTACGGTATGAATAACTTACCGCGGGCTGGTTATTGATAAAATCATCAGCTGTTCTAAAATAATACAGGCCGTTATAATTTGGGGCAAAACCATTTAAGAATTTGTTTAACTGGTTGCTGGTACCGATGGTGATTTCATGTTTACCGGCATAGATCGAGAAATCATCAGAGAATTGATAAATGTCGGAGTTTAACAAGTTGTTTGCTGTAAAAACTTCATAGCCGAAACTAGTTAAAATACCCCCATTTCCATTACCGATATCAACCATTGGTAATTCAGCACCGTTTGATTCGCGAAAATCTCTCAAGGCAGAATAACCAAGCGTTAATTTGTTCGACATATTATTGCCAATCCTGGTATTTAACTCCACAATGCCGATGTTAAAATTATTGTTGATGGTATAACTCGAACCGAAATAAGGCATAGAGGTTGATGAAGGTGAGCGGCTACCGGTTAAACCTATAGGAATACCTGATCCGCTGGCAACAACCTGTCTGTTCGATTTCAGATAGAAATATTTCGCACTTAAGGTATTGTTTGCATTGATGTTCCAATCTATTTTTGCCGTGATTTTATCACTTTGTGTTTTGTAAGGATAATTTTCATAAGGACCGGTTGCATAGTTGTATTTACTCATTAAATAGTTCGATAAACGATCTAGTGTAGCGGCATCTGCTGTAGAAACATTTGCACCGGATACACCTGGTCTTGAAGCTACAAAGGAGGTAGCAGGCGTGCTGATCCGCTCCTGTTCGCCCGAAACAAAGAAAAATAATTTGTCCTTAATAATCGGTCCGCCGATATTTAAACCACGTTGATTGTAGCTAAAATCGACAACTGGTATTTTGGTTACCCCGGCAGAGTACCCTGTTAAATCAGTTCCCCTGGTATAGTAATAGGCCGAACCCTTAAAATTATTTGTTCCCGATTTTACAATGGTATTAATACCCGCTCCAGTGAAAGATCCCTGGCGGACATCATAAGGTGCAATATCTACCTGAATCTGCTCAATCGCATCTAATGAAATCGGTTGAGAATTGGCCTGTCCGCCCAAACTGCCCGACAATCCGAACGAATTGTTAAACAAGGCTCCATCAACCGTTAAGTTGTTGTAAGAACCACTCCTTCCACCAAAACTTAAACCGCCAACGGTTGTAGAGTTTGCTGATGGCGTTAATTTGGTAAAATCAGATAATGAACGGCTGATGGTTGGTAAATTATCAATTTGTTGTCTTGTAATGGTTTCCCTTGCGCCTGTCCGCGAGGAGTTGATCACCTTGTCCTGCGTTCCTTTTACCACTACATCGGCAAGGTTTTGCGAGGTTTCGGTAAGCGAGGCATCAACCCTTAAGTCTTCTCCAATGGTCGTATTCAGGTTTTCTTTAACCAGTTCGTTGTAGCCAACGTAACTGATTTTGATGGTGTATGGCCCGCCAACACGAACGTTGGGCAGGTTATATCTTCCATCCTCCCTGGTTAGGGTGGAGTATTTTGTACCCGAAGGAATATGTATGGCGGTAACTGTTGCACCAGGTATTACCCCTTTTTGATCTTTAACCGTACCAATAAATGATGCAGTAGTTACCCCTTGTGCAAAACCGTAAACGGTTAGGGCAAACACAAAAGTTATTAATAATATAAGTCTTTTCATCAGTCTTTTTTTTTGACAAAAATACACTGACTTACTGCTGCTTATATTTCTTTAATGTTAATTAATTGTTAAGCACCTACCTTGTTCCGGGAAGATTAATTTTAAGCCTTTTACATTCCCCGAAATCAATTGTTGTTTTACTTTTTCTGCAGATTGAAGTGGTGGTTTGATATGGGTTACAATAAAAGAAACTTTCCTAAATGCTTTCTGATTGATTAAAGCTTCAAGTTTCGACAGTTCGCTAAAAAAAAGCTTTGGGGTAAGGTGCCCGAATAATTGTTTGTCGGGCTGTTCGTTCGGAAAAGAAACCTCTAAAAAAATGGCTTTTAGCTGGCCGGCATTAATCAGCGGCGCTATATTTTGCCACAGGCTGGCCAGTTTATCTGATTTTTCAACTTCATCAGCGCCGGTATCTCCAAGATAAAGTACATAACTATCATCGTGGCTGATTAGAAAAGCAGTGCTTTTATAAGGTTTGCCATGGCTCAGTTCAAAAGCTTTTACTTTCATTTCTGTGCCTTCAAGCGGATAAGTATTGCCTTCAATTAGTGGGGAATAAGTATACTTTTTTAATTGTGGTTTTTCACCTTCGTTGGCAAAATTGGCCCAGGCATCCCAGGTAAAATATTTATCCCTTAAGATATCCAGGACAGATGGTAGGCCGTAGATGTTTTTGGATGTATCTGCGGGCGAATTGATGATCAGACCAGCTAAATGATCAAGGTGACCATGAGAGATGAGATAACCTTTAATCTGCTTACGCTGTATCTCTTCGCTATTGCCTTTTAAAGATTTAAAATCGATTGCTTTTTGAATGCCTGCGTTTATGGTTCCCGCATCAAGACAAATATATTTGTCGCTTCCTTTTGGTGTTATCATGTACGATGATAAATTGCTCTCATCATCGCCGCCTTTTACACCAAGTGGAATGATGGTAAATGCAGCCCCCTTTTTCTGTGCCCAGGAATTATTGGCACACATGAATAAAAAGATAATTACTGGAAGAATTCTGTTAAACATATTGGTTGATTATATCGTTTTACCCTTAAAAATAATCTCTTTTAAATTTAGTGCATCATCAAGCACGACTAAATTTGCCTGCTCACCAGCTGCAATATTTGCCGTTAAGTTTTCAATTCCGATTAGTTTGGCAGGATAACTTGTTCCCATTTTAATTGCATCATTTAAGCTAATATCACAATGTAATACACAATTTTTAACAGCTTCTAACATGGTTAACGATGAACCAGAAAGCGTTCCATCAGGCATTACATATTTATTTCCTTCCTGGATATGCTGATAAGGACCGGTTGAACAAGCTGTGACAGCATCTGTGATGAGGAATAAACGCTCTTTTAATAGTTTCTGCGCAAATTTAACCACCTCAAAACCTACATGTTGTCCATCGGCGATAATACTGGCCATCGCCTTAGCGTGACTAAAAACAGCTGTGGGTATTCCAGGTTCCCGATGATGGATAGGGCTCATGGCATTAAAGAGGTGGGTAGTGGTTTGGATGCCTTTATTATACGCTGAGGTAGCTTCCTCAAAAGTTGCATTGCTATGTCCTAATGAAATCACAATACCTTGATCTAGTAAGTATTGTATTACCTCATCATCCTGTATTTCTGGTGCTATCGTCATCATTTTAATAACACCATCTCCAAAATCGATTAGTTGCTTAATTTCATCTAAGGAGGCCTTTCGTACAAAGGCAGGTACGTGCGCGCCTAAACGTTTTGGATTTAAAAATGGTCCTTCTAAATGCAAACCCAGGCAATTCCGGGCTGTTGAGCGATGTGCTTTAGCTGCTTTGATACATTCGTTAAAGACTTCCTGAGAATTTGTTGCCATGCACGCCAAAAAACCAGTCGTTCCTTTTTTGAGCAGGTCATCTTCCATAATGTTTAACGATTCGATGCTTGGCTCGGCAGAAAACAACCTGTCGCCTGCTCCATAAATCTGCAAATCTATAAAACCTGGAACAACAATCGAATGGCTGGGTTCTTTATGATCACTTTCTTTAATAGCTGAAATGATATCACTATCGATAACGATGTCTTGGTTCTTTTTTAAATCGTTGCCCTGAAAATAGGAGGTATTGGAAATTACTTTAGGCATATCAAAACGTTGAGTAAATTAATCTTACACGGTCAAAGTTAAATATTGTGGCTATATATTTGGATAATAAGGTAAAATAACCAAATGAATGAAAATCAGTCCTGTTGAAGAATTTTTTTAAAGCCGAGTGAGGCTACTTTGAGCGCTCCAAAATGATGCATATGGACCGAAACACTGTACCCGAACTGTTCGAGCCTTGTTGAATCAGGAAAAGGTTGATTTTGTATTAAGCAGCCATACACACAAATATATGCTTCATCAGCCTGATAAAAACTTAAATCATTATCCTTTAATTATCGGTGGTGGACCTAAAACAGGTCCAGGAACAATTACAAAAATAAAAAATAATGGCAGATAAAAATAAAGTAACGGTAAGTATGCTCGACGATTCTGGTAAAGAAGTAGGGGCTTATACGCTTTGAGGAAGTAGGAGAGTGCCATTTCGAGCAGAGAGAAACGTAGTCGGGAATCCCAGACTCAGCCAAGTCTAAATCTATCTTGATAGATCTCTCCATTTCACTGCGTTTCAGTCGAGATGACGACCATTCTTTAGAATTATTGGGCATAAAAAAAGCTCCAAGAATTGGAGCTTTTTTTAAATATATTTTTTTACTTATGCACCTAATTGTACGCGTTTGAAAGCAGATACAGTTAATCCTTTAGCAGTGTTATCTAAGTATTTACGAACATCCAGAGAACTATCTTTAACAAACTCCTGGTTTAATAAAGTGCTGTCTTTGTAGAATTTATTCAATTTACCGGCTGCAATTTTCTCAACCATTTCTTCTGGTTTACCTTCTTGACGGATAACGTCTTTAGCAATTTCGATTTCACGCTGAATAGTAGCCGGATCAACACCGTCTTTATCAACAGCAACCGGGTTCATTGCAGCAATTTGCATAGCAACATCTTTACCAGCCTCAGTAATATCTACGCCATTAGCGCCTTCAAATACCACTAAAACGCCCATTTTACCATTAGAGTGGATATAAGAAACGATTTTCTCACCAGATATATTTGCGTATTCCTGAATAACGATTTTCTCTCCGATTTTACCGGTTAGTTCAGTGATGGTTTCGGCAACTGTACGTCCATCTTCCAAAGTGATCGCTGATAATTCTTCAGTAGTAGCAGGATTGTTGGCAACTGCTGCAGCTAAAACAGCCTGAGCTAGGTTACGGAAATCTTCAACTTTAGAAACTGGCTCAGTTTCGCAAGCTAAAGCAACTAATTTGCCATTTGTGCCATCCGCTGAAACAGCGATTGATACCAGACCTTCAGAAGTAGCATTACCAGAACGAGCGGCAGATACTTTTTGACCTTTTTTGCGCAATAAATCAACAGCAGCTTCGAAATCGCCATTAGCTTCTAATAATGCTTTTTTGCAATCCATCATACCAGCACCAGTTTGTTGGCGTAGTTTATTTACATCAGCGGCAGTAATTTGTACTGTAGACATTTTATTTCCTTTTTTAAATTTTACAATCTTGTTATAACAATTACAGGTTACAAGTTACAAGCGCCAAGTTAAACTCATGTTAAGCCAACTTAAAACCTGAAACCAGTAACCTGCAATTAAAAAATATTACTATTCTTCTGTTTTAGTTTCTTCTGATGCTGACGCTTCAACTTCTGCCTCAGCAGCTTTTTTACGTCTTGGCTCTTTTGCTTCCGGAGCATCAGCCGCAGCTTTAGCAGCTACTGCTTCTTTTTCAGCCTCATCATCTTTTTCGCGTTTACGCTCATCTAAACCTTCTTCAATAGCTTTGATAATTACGTCAGTAATTAAAGAGATTGATTTTGTAGCATCATCATTCGCCGGAATAGGGAAATCGATGTTAGAAGGATCAGAGTTAGTATCAACCATCGCAAAAGTAGGGATGTTTAATTTTAACGCTTCAGTAACTGCAATGTGTTCTTTCTTAACATCAATTAAGAATAAAGCTGCAGGTAAACGGTTTAAATCAGCGATACCACCTAAAAGTGATTCTAATTTAATACGCTCACGTTGAATCATTAAACGCTCTTTTTTAGATAAGATCGAATAAGTACCGTCTTTAGTCATTTTATCGATGTTAGACATCTTTTTAATTGACTTGCGAACAGTAGCAAAGTTAGTTAACATACCACCTAACCAACGCTCGGTTACGAAAGGCATGTTTACTTTTTTAGCTTGTTCAGCTACGATTCCTTTTGCTTGTTTTTTTGTTGAAACAAATAATACTTTACGTCCTGATTTTACGATTTGTTTAATCGCAGCCGCAGCTTCTTCAGTTTTAGTTAAAGTTTTATTTAAATCTATAATGTGAATTCCATTACGCTCCATGAAAATATAAGGAGCCATTTTTGGATTCCATTTACGGGTAAGGTGACCAAAGTGTACACCTGCATCCAATAAGTCTTGATAAGTTGTTCTTGCCATTGTCTTTGCCTCCTGTGATTAACGTTTACTGAATTGGAATTTCTTACGAGCTTTAGCACGTCCTGGTTTCTTACGCTCAACCATACGCATATCACGCGTCATTAGGCCTTTAGCACGTAATGCAGGTTTTTTCTCCGCATCTAGTTCAACAATCGCTTTAGCAATAGCTAAACGAACAGCTTCTGCTTGTCCTTTTACTCCACCACCCTGAACATTTACAGTGATATCATAACGACCTGTAAGTTCAGAAACTTCTAAACTTTGGTTTACGATATATTGCAAAGGTAAAGTTGGGAAATATACTTTGTGATCTTTACCGTTAACGGTAATTGCGCCAGCACCATCTTTTAAGTAGATACGTGCAACAGCTGTTTTTCTTCTTCCTGAAGTGTTAGTAACTGACATTTCTTAAAGTTTAATGGTTTTTGGAGATTGAGCTGCATGTGGGTGGTTTTCGCCAGCATACACAAAAAGATTAGTGTATAATTTTTTACCCAATTTAGTTTTCGGTAACATACCACGTACCGCTTTCTCGATTACACGTTGAGGGTGTTTCGCCATTAACTCTTTTGGAGAGATAAAACGTTGACCACCTGGATAACCAGTATAAGAAACATATTGCTTTTCGCTGAATTTGTTTCCTGTCAATTTAACCTTGTCTGCATTAATAACGATAACGTTATCTCCGCAGTCTACGTGTGGGGTGTACTCAGGCTTGTTTTTACCACGGATGATCATAGCGATCTTCGATGACAAGCGCCCCAAAATCTCGCCTTGCGCATCAACAACAATCCACTGTTTGTTAACAGTTTTCGCATTGGCCGAGACAGTTTTGTAACTTAACGTATTCACTTGCTTGTATTTAATTTATTAAACAATTTATTATTCCCATTAAATTTGGGACTGCAAAGATAGATAGAATACTTTTATTATCAAATAGTTGATTGAAAATAGTTTTGCATTTTTACCTCTTGATCTTCATGCTGAATTTATTTAAGCATCCAATATCCAGTATCGTTTTTGAAGTTATGAAAAACAAAACCAGAAATTCTTTGATTGGTTCCAGCCGGGCTTACACTAAATCTTTTTTGTTTTTTAAGCTTTGACAACCTTCCTGCTTCAGCTCAATTAAGGTTGTCAAAGCAAAAAACAATGCCGCGGCAATTCCATTTAGAAATTTAAGTAAGGTGGTATTATATAATGATTAAACTTACGGCGCCATTTCTCTGGTCAAATCTTGAGGTCGCAATTTGCGACTTCAAGATTTTTTAAATGTTCATTAAAATCATAAATCATCAGGCATGTAGCCAATTCTCTTTCTTGGTCCAATTTTCTTATCAATGAGTCTATCCAGGTAGGTGAAAACCAACTCGATATTTTTATCATGATTATTCAACGTCTTTTTAATCTCTTCAATTTCAAGTTTGAGTTCGCCATTATCTACAATAAACTGGCGTATGCGCGAGAAAATCCTTACAATCTGTATATTCACTTGAATTGCTTGCTTACTATTCAATACACTCGATAGCATTAATATGCCATGTTCGGTAAAAACATTAGGTAAATAAGTCCTTCCACCTCTTTTAGCTTTTGAGGTCACAATTTGTGACCTCAAAGATTCCCATTCTTCACCGGTCAGTTGGAACATGAAATCATCGGGAAAACGTTCTATATTTCGGCGGATACTTTGATTTAAAACCCTAGTCTCTACACCATAAAGTTCTGCCAGGTCACTATCGAGCATCACTTTAAGACCCCTTAGCTCATAAATTTTATTAACTACAGTATTGTCAGGGATGATAGGAAGCACTTGTTTAGCTGTCATATCATTTTGAATTGAATCTAAAGATAAAAAATGATTTATTTAAACCAAAATCGAATCTACAATTTTCCTGATCTTTTCTTCCCGAGTTTTATAATCCCCACTGATCTGAATGTAGGTTATTCCACGTTTTTCGAGTTCGTCTTTAAACAGATTAAACATCTCCAGCCGCCTATCTCCAAAATCGCGGAGATGATCGGCTACCCATTCTACATCGATGTCCAATAGAAAATATAAATCATAACAGATTTCTTTTTCAAGATCATTCAGGATCTGTGGAACTTCGTTCAGGTAATATTGCGAATAAATTTTGGTGGTAATTAAATCGGTATCACAGAAAACAAGCTTGTTGGCGCTATTTGTTTTTTCCTTAACTCTTTCGGTTTGTGCTGTTCCGATTTTGATAATGTCATCAATTGTGATATCGTTCGAGTTGATTAATTCGCGCGCAACTTCTGGAACAAAGGTCGTTTGATAGTGTAAGGCCATTTTTTCAGCCATAGTCGATTTCCCTGTACTTTCTGGGCCATAGAAACAAATTTTCTTTACAAAATATGGGCGGACTTCTTTTGGAATAAATTCCCAATATTGAAAAGGATGATTCCTGATTAGAGTTGCAGAAACGGGGATTGATTTTCTTGGCTCGTCAAATAAGATATGTTCCGCTTGTAAATTGAATGCAAATGGTGCGCCATAAAACTCGGAGCTGAAAAGAATATCAATTTTAGGATATACCTCCCGCATTCTAATTGCCCAAATATTTGTCCTTTCATTTATGGGCAGGCTTTCGTTATCGAAATCATCAGATATAAGAGCGGGCCTGACATTGGATTGATCCTTAAAAATCTCTTTGATCCATCCAAAACGTAGAACAGGATCAATCTTGTCTGCAGGAGTGAAACTCATTGATACAATCAGCTCATCGCATTGCGAAGCCGCAAAATTAATAAGCGCAATATGCCCGTTATGAATAGGCATAAATTTGCCAATCACTAAACCTCTTTTCATGCCGTTTTAGCGTAGCTTCTATATTCTTTTATCCAATGCCACAATGCAAAAGCAGCAATAATGGTGAAAATAAAGTATTCAACCCCCATAAACTTGATGCCTTTTAAAAAGTACAGGTAAGTGGCTACAATATCAATAATCAACCAGATAATCCAGCATTCTACTCTTTTCTGGATCATTAGAAAAGTGGTAATTACACTCATCACAAAAATAAATGAATCAATAAAAGGATAAGCGCTGGGTAAATTAAATAATAGCGGCAGCCAGTTGTGAAGTTGACTGGCCAATGTACCCATTAATAATGTGCCAATAATGCCAACAGCCAATAAGATTAAAAATTGCCTTACAGGCATAAAGCTGATTTTGAGTTCTTTATTTTTATCTTCTTCTCCAGGCTCTGGATTTGTCCATCGCCACCAGCCCATAATGTTGGTTACAAAAAAGAAACCCATTAAAAACATATCGGGGTAAAGCTGACTTTGATAATATAGAAAGGCTGATAAAAATACATTAACAATACCAATGGGCCAACTCCAAATGCTGGCTTTTGCTGAGAGTATAACGGAAATAATCCCGGTAATTACAGCAAAGAATTCTAAATAGCTCATTTTATAGCTAAGAACTGTGAAAAATATACTATGGGTATCGAAAAAATCCATCTTTTTCTTTTTGGGGGATCTATAAAATGCTAATGTAAATAATTTATTTGCGGCTATTGGCTTTCTATTGGCAAACAATCCAAAAATATAGCTGTTATAAGAACATCTAATGGCTAATCGCCGTATTTATTAACCAGCAGATTCTTTTATGCAATTTCTCGATCAGGTTTTCGGTTATCCTATCCCTTTATTTTTTAAGAACCTAATCATTGGTTTGATAGCGGTATCTCTTGGTATTTTAATCAAGTTTATCATTCACAAAACTTTTATCCTGCTTTCTCGTTGGTGGGATTTTATCATTATAAAATCTACATTAAAGCATTTGAGGAGGCCTGTAGCTGTTTTTATTCCTTTATCGTTCCTTAACTTCTCCTTAACGCTGATGGAAATGGCGCCAACATATCGTCTTCCAATGGCCAAAATATTAGAGATTGCCCTGACGATTACTTTTGCGCTTATTTTGGTAAGGACAATTAACGTTTTGGAAGATTATTTCTATCTTAAATATGATCTAAACAAAGAAAACAACCTGAAAGAGCGCAAAATCAGAACGCAGTTGCAATTTGTTCGAAAGTTTATTGTTTCGCTTATTATTTTAATTACTGCTGCTATTATTTTATTGAGTTTTGAAAGCATGCGCAAAATCGGGGCGGGGCTGCTTACCGGAGTTGGAATAGGCGGGATTATCATTGGTTTTGCAGCGCAGAAATCGCTTGGAAATTTGTTGGCAGGCTTTCAGATTGCCTTTACCCAGCCGATCAGGATTGATGATGTTGTAATTGTAGAAGGCGAATGGGGTAAGGTAGAAGAAATTACCCTAACGTATGTAGTAGTCAATATTTGGGACCAACGACGGTTAATTCTGCCAATTACCTATTTTATCGAAAAGCCCTTCCAAAACTGGACGCGTGTTTCAGCTGATTTGCTTGGAACAGTGTTCTTATATCTTGACTATACGATCCCAATCGAACCGATGCGGCAGGAATTGACCCGGCTTTTAAATGCTGATCCGCTTTGGGATAAGCGCGTAAATGTAGTACAGGTTACGGATAGTACAAAAAATGGTGTTATTGAAGTGCGTTTTTTAATGAGTGCTTCAAATTCTTCCAGGGCTTTTGATTTACGTTGCCATGTAAGAGAAGCAATGATTGCCTTTATCCAGAATAATTATCCTGATAGTTTACCTAAAACAAGGTTAGAACATCGGGATAAGTTTGCTGGTTTGTAGTTTTTACAAGCTAAGATAACTAAAGTTATTTCCTCTGGTCACTATTTTCAAAAGCTAAAAGGTAGATTTTTACCTTTAAGAGTTTCTAAGATTTCAGAAAGTGTAACCAAAAAACTATCCTGGAATAAGAGCAGCTGGTTTTAAAGATTTTTAATCGGAGAACTTTCTGAAACTGATCACCCGGATGCTGCGATAAAGGAATTTGTGTCGCAGATATAGGCACCTTAACAGGATAATTTTTAGCACACCAGCTAGCAAAACAAATAAAGCATTCTTAAACTACCTAAAAATAGGTAGTTCTTCTTACCTAAAATATAGTATTTTGAGTATAGCTACAGGTTTTGGCATTTTTTTTGGTCCTTAGAATAGTAAAACAACTAAAAATCTATGAAAAAAGGATTAAAATTATTATCTCTTGCGCTTGTTCTAACGTTATTATTTTCTTGTAAAAAAGATTCAGAAGGTACTCCTGCAACAACTGGTAAAACTGCAAAATTTACCATCACCGCAAACGGTGTGAATTCATCTGATGACTATGTTTCTTTCGTGATTGTAGGTGGTGATACTAAAGGCACTAAAACCATCTGGAAGGTAAATGGAGTAACCAGAAATAATGAAGCTGCAATTTCTTTAGGGAAAGACGATTTCACTGGAAGTACCAAAACCTATGTAATTGAGACTGTATTACCGGTTGATGTAATTACTACCAGCGTGCAGTGCCTTAACTTTAACGCCAGTTATCAGATCAGCTACAAAGCAGAGATTGATGGTAAAGTGATCACTAATGATGATGGTGTTACAGTAGATGTTAATAAAGATTATACCCATCAATTCGACTATTAATCTCTCATAATTAAATCCCCATACTGAACGGCACATGCCAAGCTTGTGTCGTTCAGTAACTATGGAATACTATTTGAACATCCCCTTCAGTTTTGCTAATTTCTCTTGTAAATCGCCATCCGCATCTTTTGGCTCATTACGAGGCTTGAAGTTTTGTTTATTGTTGTTCGATTTGAAATCCGGCTTAGGTTTCTGCTCCCTGGACTCCCGACTGCGGACTTCTGACTTCGGATTAACTTCTGTTTTCATTGATAAGGAAATCCGTTTACGGGCAGCATCAACTTCCATTACCGTTACTTCTACTTTTTGATGTACTTTAACAATGTCATTTGGATTCGCTACAAAACGATTTGCAAGTTGACTGGTATGCACCAGACCATCCTGATGGACACCAATATCTACAAAGGCACCGAAATTGGTAATGTTGGTTACAATTCCTGGAAGTTTCATACCCACTCTTAAATCGGCAATTTCATTTACACCATCAGTAAAACTAAAAGCCTCAAATTGCTCTCTCGGGTCGCGACCTGGTTTAGCCAATTCCTTTAAGATATCATTCAAAGTTGGTAAACCGATTTCATCTGTAACATATTGTTGTGGCTTAATCTGCTTTTGCAACTGTGTATCTTTCATTAAAGCAGAAACGGTAGTACCCAGATCTTTAGCCATTTTATCTACTACCGCATAACGTTCAGGGTGAACACCACTGGTATCTAAAACATTTTCCGCATTGCGGATACGTAAGAAACCTGCCGCCTGTTCGTAAGCCTTGTCGCCTAAACGAGGTACTTTTTTCAAGCTTTCACGGTTTTTAAAAGCACCATTTGTATTGCGGTAATCAACAATATTTTGCGCTAAAGTAGGGCCTAAGCCAGAAACATAGGCCAGGATTTGTTTTGAGGCGGTATTTAATTCTACACCTACAGCATTTACCGCACTGATTACGGTATCATCTAAACTTGCCTGTAATTTATTTTGATCAACATCGTGCTGGTATTGACCAACGCCGATAGATTTTGGGTCGATTTTCACCAATTCGGCCAGTGGATCCATTAAACGGCGTCCGATTGAAACTGCTCCACGCACGGTAATGTCCTGGGTAGGAAATTCTTCTCTAGCTACTTCCGATGCTGAATAAATCGAAGCGCCACTTTCGTTAACCATTACTATTGTAATGTGTGGTAAATTCAATGCTCTAACAAAAGCTTCTGTTTCTCTTCCTGCAGTACCGTTGCCAATAGCTATGGCTTCAATATTGTGTTTTTCGCAAAGTTGTTGTATCGTAAACTCAGCGTTTTTCACATTTCCCTGTCCAGTATGCGGATAAATGGCTGTATTCTCTAACAATTGACCTTGTTTATCCAAACAAACTACTTTACAACCAGTACGGAAACCTGGGTCAATTGCCAATACATTTTTTTGCCCCATTGGAGCTGCCAATAACAATTGACGTGCATTTTCGGCAAAAACCCTGATGGCTTCCTGATCTGCTTTTTGTTTGGTGAAAACCCGAAGTTCGGTTTCCATTGCTGGTTCCAACAAGCGTTTATAACCATCTTCTAAAGCTTGCTGAACTTGCTTTGAAGCGGCATTATTGCCTAAAACAAACTGGTTCTCTAAAATAGCGATAGCGTCTTCAGCTGGTGGAAGTGCATCTAATCTTAAAATCAGTTCCTTTTCGCCACGTCGCATGGCCAAAACACGGTGTGATGCAGCTGTTTTAACCGGCTCGCTCCATTCGAAGTAATCTTTATATTTAATGCCTCCTTCTTCTTTTCCTTTGATCACTTCTGATTTAAAAACAGCTTTTTCCTGAAAATAAGTACGCATTTTGGTTCTTGCCTCAGCATTTTCAGAAATCATTTCGGCAATGATATCCCTTGCGCCAGCTAAGGCATCATCAAGTGAGTTTACTCCCTTTTCTGCATTGACAAATTTGCCTGCTACAGCATTTAAATCAAAAGCATTCTGCTCAAATATCTGCAAGGCCAAAGGTTCTAATCCTTTTTCTTTTGCAACCGAGGCTCGTGTTTTACGCTTAGGTTTAAACGGGAGATAAATGTCTTCTAAGAGTGAAATGGTTTCTGCTTCGTTGATCTTATTTTCCAGTTCGGGTGTTAGCTTACCAAGTTCGGTCATCGATTTTAAAATCGCTTCACGGCGTTTATCTAAATCGCGCAACTGTAAAACCCGATCGCGGATTGCTGCTACCTCAACTTCGTCTAAACTGCCTGTCGCCTCCTTACGGTAGCGCGATATAAAGGGTACTGTTGCACCTTCATCTAACAAATTTATGGTTGCTGTTACTTGCTTTTCTGCAACTTTTAATTCGGCTGCAATTATTTTATGGTGGGTTAACATATCCTAAAGGTAAAAATTAAAGAGAGCAAAGCTAATCAGGATTTGCGGGATTTAATTATTTTTAGAATGAAGTTATCCACCGAAATTTGTGAGTAAGTTTTTGAAAAAAGGAATTATTATTTTTACTGCGTTCGGTCATTTTTCCGTTTATAAACAGCCAGCTATTGGGAAAGAGTTTTATAAGTCTTTGCTTTTCAGCTTCTGTAATCTGTCCGGTAAGTGCTAATCTTCTAATTTGAATTTTACTCAGCTCGTCGGGAATAGCCATGTTTTAGTGAATTTGATCCTCAGCGTACCTATGTTTAAAGGCAGGCATGCCATAACTGATTATTTCTTTGGCTTTGGTATGGCTTTGTGTATAGTTTCACGGATTTTAATATAACAGTTTTTGTGTTTCAACAGAGAAAGTAGCGATGTATTGATCGATGTCCTCTCGTTTGGGCTGTTCTATTCTCGGTGGTTTTGTAAACTGAATTTATAAAATTTATCAGAAGTTATTCGCTGATCTGGATATCGTATTTATGCAATAAGCCTGCAAGGCCGGATTTTGAAAATCTTGCTTTTTTGATCCTGTTGTTATCTGGATCTATGGAGTAATTGTAAGCCGTTTTAAAATCTGCCTTTTCTAGTATTGTTCTGTCAAAAGTAGCATTTAATAAATCACAATTGTATAATATTGCGCTGCTTAAGTCACATTCAGAGAAGTCGACTTCATGTAACTGTGAGTTTTTGAAATTGGTTTTTTTTAATTTTAATTTATAAAACGAGGAATGATCTAATTTGCAGTTGGTAAAACTAAATGCAAGGCCGAAATCGTTACAGTTATCAAACCTTAAACCAAGCATTTTACAATCCTGGAAATCAGCATCGATAAAAGATGTTTTAGTTAAAACTGCCAAACTTAAATTGCAGGAAATGAATTGACAGTCTAAAAATTTTGCACCGCTTAAATCTGAACCGGAAAAATCGCAATTGATGAATTTACAGTTTTCATATTCTGCTTTTGGAAGTGAGCGTATGGTAAAATCAGTCTTTTCAAAGGTTTGATCGGCTATGTACTCGGGCATGAACTGGAATTTAAGGTTTAGCGAAGATAAAAATATTAGTTTGGAAACCCGCGAGGTTTAATCCGATCGTCACCCTGACCTGTAGTGCAGCGGAAAGATACGAAGTAAATTTATTTCAGGTTCTTTCCTGCTATTAAAATTCATAAGCATTCCTTAAGTGTTCAAGGTTTTGAAAAGCAGGGTTGGTGTGCTTCGGTTGCGAAAACCCCGCTATCCGCTTCAAAGCCTTGGCTCGTTCCTCGCCTTCGGGTTTTCCGCTACTATCGGGTTTATTTAACCTGAGCCTTCCGTTCTTGGAATACAAAACCTGTGAGGTTTAAAATAAAAAAAATCCCCCAAATTGCTTTGGAGGATTTATATGTTTTGGCCTTCGGCTAAACTAAGACTACGATTTGTAATTACTTTTTAACGTACATTACTTCTTTTACCGCTTTAACTACACGCTCAGCATTTGGTAAGCTTGCTGCAATTAAAGTTGGTGAATATGGAAGTGGTACATCGGCACAAGTGATACGTAAAACCGGTGCATCTAAATAATCGAATGCATGTTTTTGTACCATGAAAGCAATCTCTCCAGAAAGAGATGCCAATGGCCAGGCCTCTTCTACCACAACCAAACGGTTTGTTTTTTTAACAGAGTTGATAATGGTGTCATAATCGATAGGACGTACAGTACGTAAATCAATAACTTCTACATTAATCCCTTCTTTAGTTAACTCTTCTACAGCAGGGTTTACAACGCGGGTTAACATTTTACCAAAAGTTACAATGGTTACATCAGTACCTTCTTTAGTTACTTTAGCTTTACCAAGTTCGATATAGTATTCCTCTGCAGGAACATCACCTTTATCGCCGTACATTACTTCAGATTCCATGAAAATAACCGGATCCTGATCTATAATTGATTGTTTTAATAATCCTTTTGCATCGTAAGGTGTAGCTGGAACTACTACTTTTAGTCCTGGTGTATTTGCAAACCAGTTTTCGAAGTTTTGAGAGTGCTGTGCGCCTAATTGACCTGCGTTACCTGTTGGGCCGCGGAAAACCATAGGGCATGAGAACTGACCACCACTCATTGATAAAATTTTAGCAGCACCATTGATTATCTGATCGATAGCTACTAATGAGAAGTTAAAGGTCATAAATTCCACAATTGGAATAAGGCCTGCTGTTGCTGCACCAGTTGCAATACCTGCGAAACCTAATTCGGCAATCGGTGTATCGATAATGCGTTTCGCACCAAACTCATCAAGCATACCCTGACTTACTTTGTACGCACCGTTATATTCTGCTACTTCTTCACCTAATAAAAAAACGCGGTCATCTTTACGCATTTCTTCGCTCATGGCTTCGCGTAGTGCTTCTCTAAATTGGATTTCTCTCATTGTAAATTTTAATAACGGTGGCAAATATAATTATTAATCGCTTTGAAACCAAAGGCTATAATGCCTATGTTTTGTAATAATTATAGGTAATTCTCTTAATTATTTAACCTTTTTGAAGCGGTGTTTTTTGTTTATTTGTCAAAAGAAGAAATAATATTGGGCGATTGTGTTTTTGATAAGTTTATTGTATCAAAGCTTTTGCTTTTTCCGAAATATCTTCATCAAAAACATTAAGTTCCGATTATAATCTAAACTTAATGATTAGGATTTAATAATCCATAAATTTCACTGTCAAGAAATTGGCCCCTAAAATAATAATCCTGTTTAAAAAGTGCCTCTTTTACAAAGCCATGTTTGAGCAACATCTGTCTTGAAGCATCGTTTTCTACATTAATGTTTGCACTGATGGTATGCAAATTCACTTCTTCGAAACCAAAAGCAATTGATTTTTTCAGTGCTTCGGAGATAATTCCTTGTCGCCAATAATCAGGGTGCAGCATGTAACCGATCTCAGCACGGTGGTTGGCAAAATCGGTGCGCCAGTAACCAACAGAACCGATCATTTGATTGGGATTTTCTTTTAAAGCAATTACCCAGGCCAGGTTATCGCCATTTTCATAGCCATTTCTAAATCGGGAAATAAAATCTTTGATCTCGAAAATATCTTTGGGCCTTTCCCTGTCGATGTATTTCATTACCGTTTCGTTGATACGCATGGCAAAAAGTGCTTCAGCATCGGCAATATCGTGTTCGCGGAGGATTAAACGTTCGGTTTCAAGAACCGGGAATTTTGTGAAATTTAAGGTTAGCATTTTTAAATTTAAGAGATTAACTGCAAAGAACACAAATTTTGTTTTACCACAGAGCACACGGAGATTTTCACTGAGGATACAAAGTTGATATTTCTCAATCCAGCTCTTTTACTCTGTGGCTTACTTTGTGTGCACTGTGGTTATTTTACTAATCAATAGCACTCTTTGCGATTTACTTTATTTCTTTGCGGTTGAAACTATTTCCCAAACAAGGTTTTATAAATAGAGTATTTGTAGTTATCCTCAACTGCGCTGGCCATAAAATAGGGGGCTTCAAAAAGTTCAGTTAGTTTTTTCCTTAATTCGGCAAGGAATTCTGGTTTGATTTCTTCTAAAAAGGTTCCGGATAGATTTTGCCTGCCAGATTTAAACCAAACGCCATCTGCGCTCATGGTTTTTACTACATATAAATTTGGCTCTACAAAACTTTTGCCCGAAAATTGTTCGTAAGCATAAGTGTATAATAAGGTTTGGATCAATGCTTTATTAATATGTTTGCCGTCAGAGTTGAATAACTCTGGAACATCTTTAAAAGTTAACTTGTCACTACCGGTTTTATAATCAATAATTTTAGTAACGCCGTCTTTAACATCAACACGATCGATAAAGCCAAAAATTTTAACACTGGCTTCATTCCCTCTTAACGGAAAACTGATTTCAGCCTCTACCTTTTGTTCTAAACTAATAATATTAAAAGGGCTTTGCGCTTCATCCTGATTTAAAATGATGTTCACATACGCATCTACAATGGATAAAATAACCTTTTGCATGCCTTTGTATTCCATTATCATATCTGGATTTTTGAACATCACAGCATTAAAGGCTTTTTGTATCAGATTAGGAATCTGTTTGCGTTTCTCTTTAATGCGTTCGGCAGTAATTTCAGCAGACCTTAAATCCTCGTAAAAATACTCCATCACTTTGTGCAGGATCGAACCAATTTCGTTGGCTTCTACTACTGCACTGATCTCTTTAGGTTCTTTAATACCTGCAATATAATTGAAAAAGAAATCTATCGGGTTGGAAATGTATTGAGTGAGTGCCGAAGGCGAAAGCACTTTCTTTTTGTCGAGATATTTTTGGAGGGTTTCCTGGATAAAAGCATTATTAGTTTTTTCGATACGAACTTCTTTAAAGGCTTCGGTTTTTACCTCCAGATTAAGTTCATTATAGGCAAAATCGAAGTCGCTTTCATACTCAAGCTGCTTTAAAATTCTGCTGGCTTCACCCGAGGTAGATTCGTCGGTTAAGCTGTTATAGACAAAATTGATATTCTTTGCCCGTTGTAATAGACGGTACACCATGTATGAGGAAATGGCATCAAGATTTTCGAGAACAGGAAGGCCGTAAACACGACGTATAGAATCGGGAATAAAACTATTACCAATGGATGATTTTGGAATAATACCTTCATTAAAACCTAAAATTACCACCTTATCAAAGTTTAAATTCCGGGTTTCAAGCAATCCCATCACCTGAATGCCATTCAGCGGATCGCCTGAAAGTGGTACAGCGATGGCTTGAAGCGATTTTTGGACGAGGTAAATTACAAAAGGAATTTCCTCTTTCCCGATGTGGTTGCTAAAGGTATCGTGTAAACGGTTTAACTCCTGTATGGTTTTTACAAACAGTTCCGCGTCGATTTTTTTAAGTGTTTTGGCATTTGATAACCGGGATAATACATAATCCAGCACGTCCAGTAAATTAGTAACTACATGCTGCGGATCATCTATTTTTTTATAAAAAGTTTCAAATAGTCCGCTTTGTCTTAACAGGCGTTTATGATCGATCTCTACCTTGTTTTCTTCCAACAGTGCGGTTAAAATTTTATCACGCATTTTCTGGGTGAGGCCCGTTAAAGGATGCGTTAAAAAAGCTTCTACATTTTTATAACTTATTTTGTCACGCTGTAAAATTTCCAGCTGACTCCCTAACCATAAATCAACCAAACCAAAAATACTTGAGGTTGATAAAGCAAAACCCATGGTTACGTTGAGGTCGATTTCTTTTCCATTCAGGTTAGTTGGAATCGTTTGCAGCGTGGGGATCAGCAGGCTTTCATCTGCTAAAACTACTACTGTTTTCCCAACAGTTTCGGCTGCTGTATAATCTTCTGCTAAAATATTGTTCAGGATTTTGGCCTGTGCAGATTGCCCCTGAACCTTAAAAACATTGACCTGGTGTGGGGCAGATTTCATTAAACTTTCCTGTCCTGCAAATTCATTTTTCAATCCAAGCTGGTTGATGTCTTTACGTAAAAACAAACCTGCTTCCTGCGAAACATCATCTAAATAATAGGGATCGGCATCAAAATAAAATAATGCCTTTTCAGCATCTTGTAGCTGTGTAAATATTTTAGCCTCGGCCCTGCTTAATGCGTTAAACCCAACGAAAATGATTTTACCTTTATCAAAATTCGAAATAAATTCCTGGTGATTCGTAATATCATCAGCCAGATGGCGGTAAACAAAACCATTAGTTAAATATCCCTGTTCTTTGAGCGTTGTATGAAATTTATGGTAAAGTTTGGGCATCCTTCGCCACATCCTGATGAAAAGCTCCTGTTGTTTTTTATGTTTTCCTTCTGAATAGGAAGTCCAGAACTGGGAAAGAAATTCATATTGTTCGGGACTTAAATAATCGAAATCCTTGTTTATAACCGATATATCTTCCAAATCGCGGTATAATTTTTCAGCATCAACCAGATCGGCATCAATCTGATTAAAATCGCTTAAGATGATCTTTGCTAAAGGGAAAAATTTGTGACTTGATATGTTTTCCAGCTTCTCTTCTGCGAGCAGTTGGTTATAAATTCTATGAAGGGCAAAAAACTGCAGGTAAAAATCGGCTATTTTATAACTGGTAGAACTGGCAAAGAATTCCTGTATGGTAAAAAATGACGGACTGAAAAATGGTTTTCCGATGATATCAGCAAAGTGTTTCTGCAAATACGCAGATGGACGTTTGTTATTAAAAACGATGGCACAGTTTTCCAGCTGATTTCCAAACCGGGTAACTAAATCTTCGGCAACTTCCTGTAAAAATGGTTTCATCTGCATATTATATTAATTTCAATTTGCCTTTAACTGCGTAGAAAATATAGGTTTTGATATTCTGATACCCCATTTCACTAAGTAAGGTTCTGTAATTATTTACCTGTTCAATGTGTTTATCACTTTCTTCCAAAGTAAATTTATAATCAAGGATTATTACTTCCTCGGCGTTTATCAATACCCGGTCAGGACGGTGCAGTTTACCATTGGCATCAATAATATTTTTTTCTACAATACTTTCGCTTGCGTTAGCAAAAATGGCCTGCAGTTCGGGATTGTTCAATACTTCAAGTGCTGAATCGGTTAATTTCTGCTTTTCTTCTTCCTTGATAATACCCTGCAAAACCAGGTTTGTCGTGTAATCTTCTACTTCATTTTTGTTACTTGCACTGGCTAGAATATCGTGTAATAAGGACCCCTTTCGGCCTGATTTTTCAATGTTAACAAGGTGTTTTAAATGTTTTTCTGCTGAGGGAACATAGAGTTCCGATAAACGGGTTGTGGTTGGATAACTAGTTAAGTTGATGAAATTCGAATCATCTTTCTTACTTTCAACAGTTACGGGTTCTACAATTTCGTACACGCCGCTTTCATCAAACTGCTCATCAAAAGTAAAGTTGATAACATCACCCATATTGGATAATTTCAATTCCTTTTTAGCCATTGTAGCAATGTAGAGGTAATCTTTTGATCGTGTGGTAGCCACATAAAGCATATTAAGGGCATCCATATTGTTATAAAGAAGTTCTTCGTAATATGCCTTTGCAATTGCCGAATCGGCCAATGCTTCGTTGTATTTTAAAGGGATACCTTTCAATTCTTTATAAACTGTTTCTTCTGATGAAACCCAAAAAGTGCTATTGGGTTTGCCTTTGATCTCCCAATTACAAAAAGGAACAAAAACAGCCCTAAAAGCTAAACCTTTCGATTTGTGGATGGTAATAATCTGTATCGCATCGGCACCTTCAGGCGATGGTAATGATTTTTTAATACCGTCTTCTTCCCACCAGGTTAAAAATGAAATGATGCCTTTTTCGCCAAGTTTTGCAGCAGAGGCAGTCAGATCTCTAAATGCCAGCAGGTAGGGAAGGTTGGCAGTTAAGTTTTTCAATCCATAACTTTCAATTAATATCTCTACAAGCTCAGGAAGTGGAAGTTGTAACCAACTTTGCCAGTTTTCGCATAGCTCAACCGGTAAGACCCTGGTAAGTGTACTTAAAGGTTTATTGCTAAGGTTGAAGTAATAATTGGCATCAATCTCTTTTTGGTGCAGAGAATGATAAAGTGCAATACAATTTGCTTTATATAATGCTGTTTGTGCTTCTAAACCAATAAGTACTTTTAAAGTATTAATAATGAGCTGTATGGCTGAGTTGTTGGAAATTAATAATGCATCGCCAGACAAAACAGGCAAGCTATGTTCCATTAGTTTTTTAACAGTTAATAAAGCTTCGCTGTTCGAACGAACCAGAATGGCAATATCTTTTAGCGCATACTGCTGTTCGTTTTTGAGGTAATTTATTTCTTCAACAATATCATCTAAGGCAATATCTCTAAAAACAGTTTCTGTAAACCGGGCTTCATGAGGTGCATGATCTTTACCAAACTTTTTAATCTTAATCGTTCCACCTTTTAAGGTATTGGTAGCAAAGTTTTGGGTAGAGCCACCGTAAATATCGGTAATAATTTGTTGGTAGTGCTGTTCTTGCCACCATTTGGAAATGCTATCGGGTTTGGTAGCGAGGTTTTCGTTCAGTTCGTTCTGCAACGTTAATGGGATAGCCTTATAAAGAAAATTATTGAAAGTGATGATATTTTCAGCACTCCTGTAATTCTCTTCTAAACTTTCTTCCAATACGTTTTCAGCACCGACATCTAACCTGGCATGTTTATGAAGAATGTTCCAATCTCCATTGCGCCAGCGGTAAATAGACTGTTTTGTGTCGCCAACAATCAAGTGATCGATTAAATCCTGACTAGGCGTAGCCATTGCATTGGTCAGTAGCGATTTAAAACTTCCCCACTGACTGGTAGAAGTATCCTGAAATTCATCGAACAAAAAATTACGGTAGCGGTTGCCGACTTTTTCCCAGATAAAGGAAGGGTTGTCGCCAGCATCTTCTGTAATTCCTGATATCAGTTTTTGTGCATCACTGATCAGCAGGTTATCATTCTCGGCCCGGTATTCTTTCAATAACACAGCAATTTCCTGCATCAACCTTAAGTAATATAGGTTTTTATTAAAAGCGATAGCCAAACTGTAGTTCGGTAAATGCTTTAAATAATGCGCTTTTAACTTTTGCAGGATCGGATTTACCGTATCATAAGCTTCAGGAAAATTTGCATTTTTTTGAAACCATTCCTCGGGCTCATCAATTAAATTGAAAAGTGGTTCAATCTTCGAGAAATCGCCTCTGGCAACCAGAATAATTTTAGCCAGCGGGCTTCTTGATTTTCCTTTTAGGTGTTCAGTTTCTACTCCGATTACATTTAAAGCTTCGTTGGCTTCTGTTGCCAGCGAAACCAATTCCTCTTCAAAGTTCTTGATTTCTGCCTTGGTAATACTGATGTAGTTTTTAAATAATTCGTCGATATTTTCTAAACCTAAAGCACTAATCGCATCTTCAAAAATCTGGAAACGTTCCGAAAATATTTCGCCGATCAGGTTATAGAGTTCAAATTTATAATTCCAGCTTTTATTGTCGCTGATGCGTTCGATGGCCAGGTCAATAATCCATTGCAAAAGCTGTTTGTTATGGTCTAAAGCTTCATCCAGTTTATTTACGAGATCATCTTTCACCTTATCATAATTCATTTCTAAATTATAATCAGCATTAAGGCCCAGTTCGAAAGCAAAACCCCGGATTACTTTTTGCACAAAACCATCAATGGTGCTCACAGAAAAACGGCTGTAATCGTGCAAAATTTTACGGTAAATTTTATCTGCTTTAAACTGCAGTTCCTGAGGATTTAATATCGGATAGGCGAGTAAAATGATTTTTCGATAATCTTCAATTTTTTTTGATGGATTACCCTTTGCCAATCCTAACAATACCTCCAGAATCCTGGTTTTCATTTCCTCCGTGGCCTTATTGGTAAAGGTTACTGCTAAAATTTCGCGGTATTTATTGTCGCCGCTAAAAAGCAGTGTAAGGTAATGTGCAGTTAAACTGAACGTTTTACCAGAACCTGCGGAGGCTTGAAGAATTTTGAGGGGTTGGGGCATATAGTTTTTCTAATTCCCCTCCTTTGGAGGGGTGCCCATAGGGCGGGGTGGTTTAATCTCTTTTAATTAGTGTTTAGGATAGTTGCTTTCCATATTCTTTAACAATATACTCTTCCAAGCCCATGATTACATAATCCATTTGTTTCATCACATCATCAACTGTAATCCGATATATTTTTAATCCTAATGAAATTAAATATTCTTCTCTCAATTTATCATAAACTTGTTTGTCATCGTGACTACAGCCATCAATTTCTATTACCAAGCCAAGCCGCTTGATATAAAAATCAACGATATAATTTCCGATTATACGCTGCCTGTCAAAATCTATTTTATGAAATCGCTTTTTAGTCACCTGCATCCAAAATAAGACTTCTGGTAAATTTCCAGCTTGCCGAAGTGCTTTTGCTCGTTCTTTTAGTCGGGGTTGATAAGGTAAATCAATAATGGGTGTTGTGCTTAAGGTTGTGCCGTTTACTATAATTTCAGTTTGCAAATTCTTTTTTAACACCCCGTCCTGCGGACACCCCTCTGGGAGAGGGGAATGCTGGATGCCTAAATCGGCTGGGGTGTTAGTTTTCCTTTGCATTTTTTGCTTTGGATTTTATGGAGTGCCCATAGGGCGGGGTGGCTACTATAGACTCATTATTATTTTACCCTAACTTACAACAATTTAAAATCTGCACGAAATCAGGATATCAACAATTAACTTCTAGTTGGATTTTTTATTTTCCTTTTATTAAGTGTTTTATGACTGATTCTTGCCGGACGTTCGGCCATTTCGATGGGTAGGCCGAGCAAATCGCGGATCACTACTGATGCACATGCACCACCAAATGCTGCGGGCAGATAAGAAACTGTGCCATAAGCAGAACGTTTGAAATTACTTCCATCTGTCATGATCATAGAGTTTTTATCCATTTCTTCTATAGAAAAAACTGCCTTTATTTTTGCTGCATTAGGAAGTTTATTCAGCCTTTTGCGCACATAACTTGCGAATACACATTGATAAGTATCAGGGAGAAGTGTAATTCTCAATCGAGTCGGATCCATTTTACCACCAGCACCCATAGAACTCACGATTGGGATATTTTTTTCCAATGCAGTTCCCAACAAAGTAATTTTAGGCATCACACTATCAATACAATCCATAATGTAATCGAATTTCGATTCTAAAATTTCCCTGCATTTTTCAGGTGTTAGAAAGGTATTAACCACATGTAGATTTAATTTAGGGTTAATAGCAAGTAAACGTTCCTGCATAATTGCGGCTTTACTTACACCATGATTGGTTGCCAAAGCGGGTAGCTGCCTGTTCCGGTTGGTTGGATCTACCACGTCACCATCAACAATAGTCATTTCTCCAATTCCTGAGCGGCAAATAAATTCGGCAGCAAAAGAACCCACTCCACCTAAACCGATTACCAAAACATGTTTCGATTGGAGTTTATTTATTCCATCATTCCCAAGAAGGAGGGCAGAGCGCGAAAGCCAGCTAACATCAGACATATATATTATAAATTCTTTATTTTTTCAATTTCTTTTTTCATTTCATCCATTAATTGCTGCTCTGTAGGTAGATAAAGATGATATTTACTTGCTATAATAGTTTTATTGTTTTCAGGCAGTGATATTTTTACTACTGCATCGTTTTTATCGGTGCATAATAGAATACCAATGGTTGGGTTCTCGAAATTTTGTTTTTCAAAACGATCGTAGTAATTTACGTACATTTGTAATTGCCCCATATCCTGGTGGCTAAGCTTGGTTGTTTTAATTTCAATTATTACAAAGCACTGTAAAAGCCGATTGTAGAAAACAAGGTCAATAAAAAATTCATCTCCATCAATGTGTATGCGTTTCTGTCGTGCCACAAATGAGAAGCCGTTTCCAATTTCTAATAGAAAATCTTGTAGGTGCGTAAGAATAGCTGTCTCTAAATCCTTTTCGTAATAAGCTGTTTCTTTTTTTAGACCCAAAAATTCTAATACCATTGGGTCTTTGATAATCTGTGTTGGTTCCGTTGGCTGTTTTTCAGCTCTAGCTATGGCTAAAACAGATTCAATATCGTTGCTCAATAATAAGCGTTCAAATAATTGGCTATTTACCTGTCTTTCTAGTTGTCTTGCGGACCAATTATTTTTTTCAGCCTCAGCAATGTAGAAATCTTTTTTGTCTTGATTATCAATGCCTATCAGGATTTTATAATGTGTCCAACTGAATTGCGTCCGCAGTGCAGACGCAATTGGGAAAGCACGATAAAACTGCCTATTTCTTTCTAATTGACGAATTGAAAATCCTGTTCCTAGTTGTGGCTGAAACTCATTGGATATAGATTTAATAAGGTAGTCGCCATAACCGGCTCTATCTTTACCAGATTGTTCTTCTTCAAAAATAACTTTACCTATTTTCCAATACATAAGCATCCTTTCTGTTTCAACGGAACGTACTGCTCGTTCTTTTGAATAGGTTATGATAGATTGTATTTGTTGTAAAAGCTCTTTTTTCAGTTGCATTAAATCAATTTAAGGGAATTATAGTAATCTTTAATATAAAATTTAGGTAATGAGAATAACCTGTATACTAATTTACTAAAAATATTAGTTTTTAAAAAAATTATATTAAATTCAATTTATTCCAGTCTGCAAAAATACGAGCTTTAAGTTCATCAACTGTACATTTTTTTAAAATGGCTGCAGCCTGGTAAATTTCCTCAATCGAAACATCTGCATCATCAGTTTCTAAGAAAAAGTGATCTGTACTTTGAATCAGTTTAGCTGCACCAGAATTATCTTTTAAAGCGGCAATTCCAAAAGATAAAAGGAATCCTTTATCTAATAATTGTTTGCCAAGCTGCTCATTTTTGTTGAAACCATGGATAATCATCGGTACTTTGACTTTTAACCGGTCTTTAATGGCAATTAACTCTGAAAAGCATTTAACACAATGTAAAATCAGGGGTTTATTGATTTTTTCTGCCAATTCAATCTGTTTTTCCAAAATAACAAGTTGATTTTCCAGGTTTTCACCCCTTAACCGATCTAAACCACACTCTCCAATCTGTTTTACATTTGTTTGATTCGCCACAACGTTTAGATATTTCATCTGCAGTTCCAGGTGATCAATTTTCGCAAACCAGGGATGAAGTCCAACAGAAATTGGCTTGGTTTTAGGCATCGCTAAAAAGATATCGCTGGTTAACGACAAACTTTGAATGCTGATTACCCCAGGCTGGGTGGCAACTTTATGGGTATGTATGTCTAAAAAATCCATTACAAGGTAAAGATAAGTAAAAATGGAAGATGGAAAATGTGAGACGGATGATGTAGAATATCAGGTATAAAATTAAAAACCGATTGAATCTACTTTGGAGGATGTAAACCAATAATAACCAATGTTTCCGCTCTGTAAAGAATTTGCTAATCATCTACAAAGTTGCTAGCCTTTATTACATTTGTTTTGTTATTATTCTAAAAAATCATGAAAAGATTAATCATTCTGTTCACGGCTGTATTAATTACGACTGCGGCATTTAGTCAGGCGAAAAAAGAAGGTATTCATATTTATAACCCACAGGCCGATGCCAGGGCGGAAATCGCTGCTGCTGTTGCAAAAGCGGCTAAAGAAAATAAACATGTTTTATTACAGGTTGGAGGAAATTGGTGTACCTGGTGTATCGCATTCCATAACCTGGTTGACAGCACCGCTTCATTAAAAAAATACATCAACGATAATTTTGAAACCGTTTTGGTTAATTACAGTCCGGAGAATAAAAACGAAAGCGTTTTGGCGAGCCTGGGTTACCCTCAACGTTTTGGTTTTCCTGTATTTTTAATTTTAGACGGCAAAGGAAAAGTATTGCATATTGAAAATTCCTCTTATTTAGAAACAGATGAAGTTGCGGCCAATGGCAAAAAGAAAGTTGGACATGACGTTAAAAAAATTACTTCGTTTTTAAAAGGCTGGACCACCACGGCAGTAAATCCTGAAACGTATAAAGCTAAGTAAAGGTTTAAGTTAGTGGGTGTAAGGCTTATGTCCGAGTGATAAAACCGAAACCTAAAAATTAAGGAAGCCGTCCCGATTTTTACAGCAGGACGGCTTTCTTATTAATCGTTTAGCTCATCTTCGTCTACCTCATCATCGAGGTTTAGCTCATAAGAGGGTCTTGAAGCTTCGTCAGCTTGCTCCAGTATATCTTTATCATGCTCAATACTGGTATCATCACCACTAATTTCGTTGATATTTTCAACGTCGTCTTCTCTGCGTAAAGCATCGTTTGGATCATTTGAATAATTGTCGTCTTCTGGATCTATCATAACATTGAGGTTTTATCATTAAATAATCGTTTTGAAGGCGAAATTGTTTTGGGAAAAAGCTGAAAGGTGAGGTTCAAAGACTTATAACATGATAGATAGTTTTTCGTGGTAAAAGATTCTTCAAAATGCTCAGAATGACAAAATACTAATTCCTTGTGCCTTCTCATCTTTGTGGTCTTTTATAACCCCTCACCAAATTTATAAAATGGAGCAATACTTACCGGTAATTTACCTGTTGGTACTAACCTGTTATTAATTACGGCTGCTGCAGAAATCTGCATAAAATCTTCTTTCTGATAGGCTACCAGTAAACCTTTACTATTTTCTAATCCAGATAAGCCAGCAAGGTTATATGGATTTGCAAACAAGGCAAAAACAGCATTTTTAGCTGATAATTCTTTAATAAAATTCTTTACACCTGCATTTAGAGGCATGTTATTAGCAGGTCTTGATCTGTTATCGTGGATGCCTACAATCACCTGATCAAATGCGCCGATTTCACGGGCAATGTTCGAAATCTGTGTGGCACTGGCATCTTTATCCAATACATAATAAACAGAGTTGTAATATCCTTTAGAAACCTCTTTTTGAAAAGTGGTAACCGACGGCACGCCAATGCTAATAATGGCCGTTCTTCTGATCGGGATGAGCCGCTTGATATAATCTTTGCCTTTTAACAGCGTTACTGATGCATTGGCCAGTTCCTGTACCAAAGCATTGCTCTTGTTGCGGTTTACACCAGAAACAACACCCTGGGTTACGATGGTATCGCGCTTGGCTAAGCCAGCCCAATATTTTGCCGTTAAGATCTTACGTACACTTTGATCAATTTCGGCCATGCTTACGCGATTCTGTCTTACGGCTTTACGCACCAGTTTGATGGCTCTATCGCTATTTTCTGATAGTTCTATGATATCGTTACCCGCAATAATGCCCATTAAATCCGCTTCACCATTCTTAAAATATTTTACCACGCCTTTCATATCCATTGCATCCGAAATAATCAGCCCTTTAAAGCCTAATTTCTGTTTCAAAATGCCAGTAACAATCGGTTTGGATAGGGTAGAAGGCAGATTTGGGGTAGCATCTAACGATGGGATATTCATGTGTGCAATCATTACACCCGAAGCACCTTGTTTAATCAGCTCTTTAAAAGGATACATTTCTAAAGTATCCAGGCGTGTAGCGGAGAAGGTAAGCTGCGGTAAATCATAATGCGAATCTACATCCGTATCACCATGACCAGGGAAATGTTTCAATGTGGTTAATAAACCTCCATCCTGCATACCTTTCATATAAGCGGCAACCTTGTTGGCCACGTTATATTTGTTTTCGCCGAAAGAACGATAGTTAATTACCGGGTTTTTAGGATTGTTATTGATATCGGCATCAGGAGCTAAATTCATTTGCATTCCCATGCGCTTGTAATCTTTAGCTACTTCCAAGCCCATTTTATACAATAATTCTTTGTTTTGAATGGCACCCAAAGTCATTTGATAAGGATAAGAAATGGTACTATCCAAACGCATACCCAAACCCCATTCGCCATCATTTGCCACAATTAACGGTACCCTACTCAGTTTTTGATAAGCATTGGTGGCTAAAACCTGTCGGCCAGGGCCTCCCTGAAAAAAGATCACTCCGCCTAATTGTTCTTTTTTAATTACCTGACCAACTGAATCGGTGTATTTTTTGCCGAGATTGGTATGCGCCCTGACAAAGAACATCTGCGCAATACGCTCTCTACGGTTAAGTTTGTTAAAAACCGAATCAACCCATTTCGGTTGGTTGGCCAATAATTCTAAATAAGTTTTTTGTTGCGCACTTACAGAAAATGCAGTGCCGAAAAGGGCAATAAATATAAATAAATTTTTTCTCACGTGTTTTGTTGTATCAGCTGCTAAATTAATCATCTAAAGCCTAATTAAACAAAAACCAATCCAAGTAATCGATTTAATACAATTTGTTGTAAACCTGTTGCTTTAATGATAATAAAGATTGTTGCTATCTGTACATCCCTTTACCCTCTATGAAGTCGATTACTTTATCAGGAAGAAAAAACTGAACGTTTTTTTTCTCCTTTATGGCCTTTCGGATAAAGGTGGAGGATATTTCCATTAAAGGGGTATTGGTAAAAGTAATTGCAGGATGGTTTTCCCATTCGCTAACATTTGCTCCAGGACGGGGGTACACATAAATATGGTAATTTTTTAACAATACTTCGTAGTTTTTCCATTTTTTAAATGAAACGAGGTTATCAGCACCCATAATCAGCACAAATTCTTTTTCAGGGTATTTTTCATGGAGATAAGTAAGTGTATCAATAGTATATGAAGGCTGTGGCAATGCAAATTCAATATCACTTACGCGGATATGTTCTGCATTTTCAGTAGCCAGTTTGGCCATTTCCAAGCGATCATACATATTGGTTAAACCACTTTTATCTTTCAAAGGGTTATGGGGAGATACCACCAGCCATATTTCATCAAGCGCCGTGTGGTTGGCCATATAATTGGCAATAATTAAATGCCCGGTATGGATGGGGTTATATGAACCAAAGAAAAGACCAGTTTTCATGTTTGTGATTTACCAAAGCGCTTTAACCTTATAAAAGCTAAAGTTTTGATCTTTTGTTAAAATCGTTAAGTTTTCTGACATGCCTTGAGCAATTATAATCCGGTCAAATGGATCGCGATGATAAAAATCTAATTCATTCAGCTTAATAATATGATCGAATGAAATTGGCAATATTTCTATTTGATTTTGATCCAGAAAATCTAAGATTCTATCGAAGTCTGCATTTAAAGAAAGCTTATTTAATTTGCATTTTATTGCAATTTCCCAAATACTGACAATACTAATAAAACATTGATTTTTTAGATTTTTGATTTCATCAATTATCTTATTTGGCAAAGATGAATCTCCATTTATGAACCAGATAAATGTATGCGTGTCCAATAGAAGCTGCATTACATATAATCTTTAAAATCTTCTAATGGTTCATCAAAATCAGCAGTCATTTTAAAGAAATCTTTGGCATAGCCAAATTGCCTTTCTTTCAGTTTCTTACTGTCTTTCGACTTTTTCTTTAGGGATGAGACAAAATCAGACACTTGCTTCTTCAAGTCTGAAGGCAATGAAGATATTTGGCTATATAATTGAATATCAGTCATCACTCAAATATAAAGATTTCTACTTTCTTTAGAAAACTATTTCTTCAAAAAATCTCCGACCAATTTTTCTGCTTCTGCACAGGCTGTAGCCAGATCGTAATTTTTTAAAATCACATCAAATTTATCTGCATAAAGCAGTTCTTTTTCAGCTTTGATAAAACGTTCCTGTAATTTTTCAGGACTATCTGTTCCGCGACCGCTTAAACGTTCTTTTAAAACATCTAAAGATGGTGGCTGAACAAAAATAGCTAAAGCGTCTTCCTCATATTTTCTTTTCAAACGGATACCGCCTTCTACATCAATATCGAAAATTACATGTTTGCCATCGTTCCAGATACGCTCGATTTCGGAGCGTAAGGTGCCATAAAAAGTTCCGTTATAAACCTCTTCAAACTCCACAAATTCCTGGCGGGCTACTTTATGTAAAAACTCTTCTTTACTAATAAAATAGTAATCGTTTTCATGTGTTTCAGCACCCCTCAATTCGCGGGTAGTCGCAGAAATAGAGAAGCTAAGCTCAGGAAATTTCGTTAATAAATGATGTACTATAGTGGTTTTACCTGCTCCTGATGGTGCCGAAAATATGATTAATTTGCCTTGCATTTTTTAAAGTTTTGCGATTGGCGTCTGGCGTTAAGCGCTTGTCGCTTTCCGCCTAACGCTACAACACATTCAGTAACTGTTCTTTTATCTTCTCTAATTCTTCTTTCATACCTACAACAAACTGTTGCATCTGGGCATCATTTGCTTTTGCCCCCATAGTATTAATCTCACGTCCAATTTCCTGAGAAATGAACCCCATTTTTTTACCATTTGCCTCTTTGCTTGCCAAAGTTTGCAAGAAATAATCGCAGTGGCTTTTTAAACGTGTTTTTTCTTCGGTGATGTCGATTTTATCAATGTAATAAATCAATTCCTGTTCGAAACGGTTCTGATCGATATTTACTTTGCCTACGGCATCGTCTAAAAACTGGGTAAATTTATCACGGATTGCGGTGATTCTTTTAGGTTCTAATTCTTCGACAGATTTGAAATATGAAAGAATGTTTTTAATCCTTAACTCCAAATCACCCTTTAAAACAGCACCTTCATCTTCTCTGAATTTGTTAAAATTGGCTAAGGCCGAGTTGAAAATCTGAAATAAATTGTTCCACTCATCCTCACTCACACTTTCTTCCTTGTAACTGATTACATCAGGAAAAGTTAATGCGGTTTGCAATAAGTTGCTACTGTCAGCGCCTAATTCGTTGTTAACGGCAATAAGCTGTTTGTAGTAATGACTTAATAATGCGGTATTGATAGTTGCACCTGTAACTTCACCATTGGTGCGTTCTACATTGATGCTTAAACTTACTTTTCCTCTTTCGATATCTTTACTGCAGATGTTGCGCAGGATCAACTCTTTATCAGAAAAAGCTTTAGGATATTTTAAATTCAGCTCCAGAAATTTACTGTTGAGCGATTTGATTTCGACACTATACTTTGCGTTTGCATAATCGGCTGTTGCTAAGCCGTATCCTGTCATGGATTTTATCATGCGCAAAGATAGGGTTTTAAGCCGAAAGGAGAAATAATAATGGTTAAGGAGCAGAGCTATAGCTCGTAGAATAAAAAATTTTTTATTTAGAAATCAACGTTTAGTGTTTTTTGGGAATTGCAGCCCGCTTTATGCTTTATCCCAATTTCATTAAGTTGAGGTTTTAGCCACAGATGAGCACAGATAAACACGGATTTTTATATCTGTGTGCATCCTTCCTCTCTGTGCTTAAATTATTTTCTTATGCCTAATGGCTTAACTTAATGACATTGCACTTTATACCGATGAAAAATCGCGATTCCCGCTGCATTAGATAGCTACCCGATCGGGTTATGTACAATGGAGTAGGTTTTGGCAGGAGCCTGTTACCTACAGGGTATAGAACCTTTGTCCATAAATTAGGGAAAACGATAAGCATGAGCATCAAGAATATATTGCCGAATACAGTAGATAAAATCCGCCAATAATTTTCTCATAGGCATTAACGTTTCTTTAACAGTTTGCAAGGTTAACAAATGTTAATTTTACAAAAAATATCTTATAGATATGAAAGCATTTTTGATCATGTTATCACTTTCATTGCTATTGTTCATTTTACCAAAAAAAACGCTCGTTCAAATTACATCAGCAAAAGGAGTTATTTTAGAAAAAGGAACCCAGATCCGTATTGCTTTAGCTGTAGTGACCAATATTAATAATAAACAAGCTGTAGGAAGTAACGATATGGGGTTCTTTCAGGTGAAAGCCAAACCAGGCGATACCTTATTGATTACAAAAAGGCATTTCGATAATATTTATGTGGTGGTGCCTGGCAATCAGGATTTGGTTATTAATCTGGTTAGGGCCGATATGCTGCTGGATGATGTAACAATTAAGGCAGAAAACAAACAACAAAACCTATCAGCTGTTAGGTTAGAACACCGTAAGAAAACTTATTTTTATGGTAAAATGAAAAACCCGCTTTATTATGCGCGTTACCCGTTGGCTGCAATAATGGAGCTGTTTAGCACAGAACGGAAAAATGCAAAGCGTTTTGATCGTTATTACGATAACGAGACAAAAGAGTTGGAAATAGACCGGTTTTTCAATATTAGTCTGGTTAAAAACAACACCAGTTTAACAGGAAAGCAAATGAATAAGTTTATGTTAGATTATAGACCGAAGCATAAACAGATTAAAAACTGGAATACCTACGATGCAGCTGATTACATCAAAAGATCTGCAAAACAGTATTTAGATACTTTAAACACCTCATTATAATAAATGAAATATTTAAAATCTATTCTGTTACTCATTATCTTAGTGCAGGGCTTAGCCGTCACAGCACAGGATTTTGTATTGAAAGGTGTGGTAATCGAAAAAGGTTCAAATGTGCGTATTGCTCTGGCCAGTATTACGAACATACGCAGTAAGACGGGCGCAACCAGTAACGATATTGGCATATTTCAGTTAAATGCCCGGATTGGAGATACACTGTTTATTCAAAAAAGAAATCTGAATGAGCAAAAGGTAGTGGTTAAAACAAATGATGACCTGGTTGTTTACCTGATCAGGGGAAGTGCCATGCTAGACGAGGTTACGGTTAAGGGGCAGACCAAGAAGCAGGAGATGGAAAATATTAAGCGAGATTTGAAGCACAACGGATCTTTTTATGCCGGTAAGCCGCCATTAATTTTATTAAATCCCTTCGGCGGTAACCCAATAACATTTTTTTATGAGCTTTTTGGAAAAACGCCAACCAGAGCACGTAATTTTAACCGTTATTATAAAAAAGAGCTAAGTTTGATCGAGGTAGACAAATTTTTCAATAAAAGTTTGGTATCGAATAATACTTCCTTAACCGGGAAAGATCTGGACAAGTTTTTGCTTGATTATTACCCAACACGCACCATGACTCTTAATTGGAGCAATTATGATGCTGTTAAATATATCAAAGAATCGGCTAAGAAATATGCCGATACTTTGAAACACACAAATTAACACACCATGAAAAATTTTAAATTTGCCATTATACTTTTTGTTTTTACCTCAGTCAGTTTCTTCGCAAACGCGCAGGATTTTATTGTGAAAGGTGTGGTGATTGAAAAAGGTTCAAATATCAGAATAGCATTATCAGAAATTACCAACCTGCGGACGGGAATAGGTGTGGGAAGTAATGATATTGGTCTGTTTCAGTTAAAAGCGAGAATCGGCGATACGCTGCTGGTAATTAAACGCGACCTGATCGATCAGCGTGTAGTGGTAAACAGCGAAAAAGATCTGGTTATTTATCTGGTTAGAGGAAGCACCACCCTGGATGATGTAACTATCAGAGGAAATACCAAAAAACAGGATCTGGATGAAATTAAGCAGGAGTTTAAAAACAAGGGGGTGTACAATGGAGGTAAAACAACGGTTTTGTCTGCCATATTTAGCCCCTTAAATGCTTTGTATAACCTCCTTGGCAGCGATCCTAAAAATGCACGGAGATTTGGCAGGTATGCCGACAATGAAATAAAACAATCGCAGATTGATGTGTATTTCAACCAGAGCATTATTAAAAACAATACCGAATTAAGAGGCGATACCTTAGAAAAGTACATGCTAAACTGCCGGCCTGAATTTGATAAAGCGCAATACTGGAACAGTTACGATTATATTAAATACATTAAAGAATCCTCAAAGAAATTTACTGATACGCTTGGAAAAGGAAAGTAGGGATTAGTCTTGAGCTTTGAGTTGGGTGTTTGAAGTTTGGAGTCGCGAATGTTGATTGAAGATTAAATGTCGATAAGTCTGAGGTTTAAGCCGTGAAGAACAATTCAATAATTTAGTACAGGCAATAGTAATTAAGCAAGTACCCCAACAATTTAACAATCCCAGCAATAAAGCAATTAAATTTAAGACAGCTAACCCAATGGCTAGTGAACCAGTGAAATTTTATATACTCAATGTTTCGCAAGCTTTTTCAGCTGCTAATTTTTCAGCGTTTTTCTTGTTGTAATCTCTTCCGGTACCCACTTTTTCGCCTTCTACTACCGCGCTAATGGTAAATAGTTTGGCACTTTCGCCTTCACCATTTTCAGCCAGTTCGAACATTACGTCTTTGCCATGGCGTTGGCACCACTCAATTAGTTTACTTTTAAAATTGGTTTCAGTAAGTTCCAGTGTATGAATATCGATATGTGGTTTTACAATTCTGCGCAATAAAAACTCTTTCGTAAAATTGTACCCTTTATCCATATAAATGGCACCTATTATGGCTTCAAAAGCATCGCCCAACATCGAATTGTGTTTGGTTTGTATGCTCACTGATCGTTGATCAAACTGGATAAGTTTATCAAAGCCAATTTTTTTTGCCAGCTGGTTTAAATTAGCCCGGTTTACAATCTTCGAGCGCATTTCGGTTAAAAAACCTTCTTCTTTGTAGGGATAATGTTTAAAAAGCAGCTCTGCTATTACCGAACCCAGAACAGCATCGCCTAAAAATTCCAGGCGCTCGTTGCTACTTCTGCTTCCATTTTTTAGGATTTTTGCTGCAGAACGATGCCTGAACGCCATTTTATAGAGCGTAACATTGCCTGGAACAAAGCCTAAAATGTTTTTCAGCTTTTTAACAAACTCCTTTTCAGGAGAGAGATAAAGTTTATATAATTTTAATATCGGCATTAAATAAATAACACAATTAACGGCTAATGAGCATATTTAACTAAGTTATCTATTTTTAATTAGCATACAAAATTATATAGCAGTGCTGTTCTAAATTAATCTTCGTATTTCTTGAAAATAACAGAAGCATTATGGCCACCAAAACCGAATGTATTACTTAAAGCAGCTCTAACAGTACGTTTTTGTGCTTTGTTAAAAGTAAAATTCAATTTAGGATCAAATGCAGGATCGTCTGTAAAGTGATTGATTGTTGGAGGAACAATATCATTTTTAACAGAAAGAATTGCTGCAATAGCTTCAATAGCTCCGGCAGCCCCCAAAAGGTGGCCAGTCATCGATTTGGTTGAGCTGATGTTTAAACGATAAGCATCCTCACCAAATAATGTACCAATGGCTTTGGTTTCACTAATATCACCTAGTGGCGTAGAAGTACCGTGCACATTGATATAATCTATATCAGCAGTTGTTAAACCAGCATCTTTAAGTGCATTGGTCATTACCATTCTAGCGCCCAAACCTTCAGGATGAGGTGCTGTGATGTGATTTGCATCTGCACTCATTCCACCGCCTACAAGTTCTGCATAAATTTTTGCACCTCTTGCTTTTGCGTGTTCAAGTTCTTCTAAAATAATGGTTCCTGCACCTTCACCAGCTACGAAGCCATCACGGTCTTTATCAAAAGGACGCGATGCTGTTGCCGGATCTTCATTACGTGTTGATAATGCATGCATGGCATTAAAACCACCCATACCTGCCTCATTGATGATTGCTTCAGAACCACCGCTGATAATTACATCAGCCATACCCAAACGGATATAGTTAAATGCATCTATCATTGCGTTTGTTGAAGAAGCACATGCCGAAACAGTTGCAAAATTTGGCCCACGCAGGCCGTATTTGATTGAAATATGCCCTGGGGCAATATCCACGATCATTTTAGGGATAAAAAATGGATTGTATCTTGGCGTACCATCTCCCTTAGCGAAATTCGAAATCTCATCCAAAAAAGTTTTCAATCCACCTATGCCTGCACCCCAGATTACTCCGATCCGATTGGTATCTAATTTTTCAAAATCAAAACCACCATCTTTCACAGCCTCATCTGTTGCTACAAGAGCATATTGTACAAACGGATCTAGCTTGCGGGCTTCTTTTTTCTCCAAAAAGTCTTCAGGATTAAAATTTTTAACCTCGCATGCGAATTTGGTCTTGAACTTTTCAGTGTCAAAACCCTTAATAGGAGCAGCGCCACTCACCCCGTTAGTCAATCCTTCCCAAAAATCGGGAACATTATTGCCTATAGGAGTGAGCGCACCCAACCCTGTTACTACTACTCTTT
>Ga0308165_1000381_pt1 | contig 88185 bp, 76 predicted proteins | sample PhyWR2_FD_201032 | JGI IMG/M metagenome (GOLD analysis project Ga0308165, IMG submission 201032) | Phyllosphere microbial communities from UC Gill Tract Community Farm, Albany, California, United States - DLSLW.R2 | ecosystem: Host-associated > Plants > Phyllosphere > Unclassified | place: USA... | reverse complement strand
GCCCAGGATGCCGTGGAGTATGCAAAGCAGTTCGGCGGCCTCGATAACCCATCATCGCTGGTAGAGGCGCAGGAGATAGGCGACGGCAACCTCAATCTGGTGTTTAAAATTTTCGACGCCCAGGGCGTGAGCCGCATCATCGTCAAGCAGGCGCTGCCTTATGTGCGTTGCGTCGGTGAATCATGGCCATTAACGCTGGACCGCGCGCGTCTCGAAGCGCAAACGCTGGTCGAACACTACCAGCACAGCCCACAGCACACGGTCAAAATCCATCATTACGACCCGGAACTGGCGGTGATGGTGATGGAAGATCTCTCCAGCCATAAAATCTGGCGCGGCGAACTGATTGGCGGCGTGTATTATCCGCAGGCCTCACGCCAGTTGGGTGAATATCTGGCGCATACGCTGTTCCACACCAGCGATTTTTATCTGCATCCGCATGCTAAAAAAGCGCAGGTCGCAAAATACATTAACCCGGAAATGTGTGAGATCACCGAAGACCTGTTCTTCAACGATCCGTATCAGATTCACGAGCGCAATAATTATCCGGCTGAACTGGTGGCTGATGTCGCCGCGCTGCGCAGTGACGACCAGCTAAAAATTGCCGTCGCGTCGTTGAAGCACCGTTTCTTTTCGCAGGCCGAAGCGCTTCTGCACGGCGATATCCACAGCGGCTCTATTTTTGTCGCCGAGGGCAGCCTGAAAGCGATCGATGCCGAGTTCGGGTATTACGGCCCGATCGGTTTTGATATTGGCACGGCTATCGGCAACCTGCTGCTGAACTTCTGCGGCCTGCCGGGGCATTTGGGGATTCGCGATGCTGCCGCTGCGCGCGAGCAGCGCCTGATTGATATTCAGGAACTGTGGACTACTTTTTCTGAACGCTTCCAGGCGCTGGCGACCGAGAAAACCCGCGATGCCGCGCTGTCTGTGCCAGGCTACGCCTCTCAGTTCCTGAAAAAAGTCTGGACCGATGCGATCGGTTTTTGCGGCACGGAGTTGATTCGCCGCAGCGTGGGGCTGTCGCACGTGGCGGATATCGACACCATCAAAGACGACGCGATGCGCCACGAGTGCCTGCGCCACGCCATTACGCTTGGCAAAGCGCTGATCGTAATTGCCGACCGGATTGATAGCGCCGAAGCGCTGGTAGCAAGGGTCCGTCAGTACAGCTAACTCTTTGGATTTTTTCATTCTCCGTCGCAAGGTCTTTACCTATACGAATGAAAAAGCAAAAGCGACGTCCTGGTCCGGCTGCAAATCGCTGAGTCGTTGACTGTAGGCCGGGGCGACGCGCATGGATGCGCGGCGAGGGCGCATTTACAGGGACGTTACAGCGCCCGTCCCCGAGAGCCGGAGGAAATAAGACGAAGACAAAATTGCCGGGAGCAATTTTGAACAGCGCTCGCGCTGGCCCCGAAGGGGCGAGCCCCATGGATGGGGCGAGTAATCCGCGAAGCGGCGATTTTCTTGCCGGGAGCCGGGATTGTTAAGGGGGCGGCGATAGCCCCCTTAACACGTTCACAGGTTCAATTGTTCAACTAAGCAGAAATCATAAGGTGAACGGAACACACCTCCGAATTGCCAACTCCCCCTCACCCCAACCCTCTCCCTAAATGGAGAGGGGGAAAAGCAGCCACTGAATGGCGAGGGAGTCACATCTCACCCCAAATACTCAATCACCGACAACCCACCGTTATAATCGGTGCTGTAAATAATGCCCTGCGCATCCACAAACACATCGCAAGACTGAATCACCTGCGGGCGGTTCGGGCGGGTATCCATCATTTTCGCGGGCGCAGCCGGGACCAGCGCACCGGTTTCAACAGGACGATAAGGGTTGGAAATATCATACGCACGCACGCCAGCGTTTTGATAGGTGGCAAAAATCAGCGTCGAGCTGATGAAGCTGCCCGGACGGTTTTCGTGCAAATTATGCGGCCCGAAGTGCGCGCCTTTCGCCACGTAATCTCGTTCATTCGGCTGCGGGAACGTGGAAATACTGACCGGATTCGACGGCTCACGGATATCAAACAGCCAGATCAGCTTCTCACCATCCTCCTGATTGTCGAGAACCGCTTCATCCAGCACCACCAGCAGATCGCGATCCGGTAACGGCAGCGCCGTATGTGTGCCGCCGCCAAACGGCGGACTCCAGTTGCGATGGCTGATAAGTTTCGGCTGCGTGCGGTCTTTCACGTCCAGCAGCGTCAACCCGCCGTCGCGCCAGCTGCCGTAAGCCGTATCACCGGCAATAATCGCGTGATGCAGCGCATAGCGTTTTCCTTCCGGGAAAGAAGGCTGCTCGCCTTGCGCCTGATTCATCCCCGGCAGCCACCAGCGTCCGGCAACTTCGGGTTTGCGCGGATCCGCCAGATCGATCGTCAGGAAAATATAATCGGTAAACCCGTCGATCAGCGCCGAGACATAGGCCCAGCGCCCGCCGACGTACCAGATACGGTGAATGCCAATCCCGTCGAGTGACAGGAAGCTGATTTCGCGTGGTTTATCCGGCGTCGAAATATCAAAAATGCGCAGCCCCGCGCTCCAGCCTTTGTCCTGCACGTCGCTGACTGTTTCGCCCACCTGACGGGTGTAATAGACCTTTTCATCGGCAAAACGAACATCGGCAAACAGATCGCGGGCGTTGATCACCAGCAGGAAATCGTCATGGGCCTGAAGATGGACATTCCATGTGCCCGGCGGCGCTGGCACATAGCCCGCTGCTTTTGGATTTTTCGGATCGCGCACGTCCACAATCGAAAACCCCTGCGACACCATATGACCGATATAAGCAAAGCCGCGATGCACCATCAGCTGTACGCCGTCCGGGCGACCGCCCTGATCGCTATGGCCGATCAGCCGCATATTGCGGCTGTATTCAGGAGTGGGTAATGAAGAGTTCATATCAAGTCCCTGTTGATTTATACCCTCTCCCGCAGTGAGAGGGTGGGCGTGATTCTTTTCCCCTTCTCCCGTGGGAGAGGGCCGGGGTGAGGGCATCAGACCGCACAAGGTAAAAACAAAACGGCAACTCTGTTGGCGTTTTGAGTCTTTTCCCCCTCTCCCGTGGGAGAGGGCTGGGGTGAGGGCATCAGACCGCACAAGGTAAAAACAAAACGGCAACTCTGTTGGCGTTTTTAGTCTTTCCCCCTCTCCCGTGGGAGAGGGCCGGGGTGAGGGCATCAGACCGCACAAGGTAAAAACAAAACGGCAACTCTGTTGGCGTTTTTAGTCTTTTCTCCCTCTCCCGTGGGAGAGGGCCGGGGTGAGGGCATCAGACCGCACTATTAATGAGTCTTCGCTTCCAGCGTCGCAAACCATGGCGCGATAAAGTCTTCGGTCTGGCCCCAGCCTGGAATGATTTTGCCAAGGGAAGCTACGTTAACCGCACCCGGTTGCGCCGCCAACAGCGCCTGCGGAATGGCAGCCGCTTTAAAATCATACGTCGCAGGCGTCGCCTCACCGGCAATTTTGTTCGCGATCAGACGCACGTTGGTCGCGCCAATCAGCTTAGGATCCACCGCCACGCTCACTTTCCACGGGCTGCCGGATTCACGCATCAGCTGCAAATCCTGGTTGGAAATATCGATGCTGTAGAGCTTGATTTCAGTACGGCCATTCTCTTTGAGCGCCTTATACGCGCCCTGACTGAACGCATCCCAGGTGCCCCAGATCGCATCGATCTGGCCTTTCGGGTATTTCGCCAGCACCGCGCCGACTTTGTTCGCCGTATCGCCCTGCACGTCAGAAGAGACTGCGCCGATAGACTCCAGCTCTTTGATGCCCGGATACTGCTTTTGCAGTTCCTGATACGCCGCCTGACGGCGCTCCATCGGCGGGAAACCGGCAACCCACAGTTTGATGATATTGGCTTTGCCGTTGAAATCTTTCGCCAGCTGGCCAAACGACAGATTGGTCAGCGACGCGTCATCCTGCTGGGTAACCGTTACGCCAGGAATTTCACCGTTAACGGCGGTATCAAACACCGCCACTTTAATCCCTGCATCGACGGCTTTTTTCACCAGCGCGGTGGAATATGGGTCACGGCCCTGAGACAAAATAATCCCGTCATATTTCTGGCTGATCGCCTGATTCACAAAGTCCTGAAATTTAGCGTCATCACCGTTACTCAGAAAAGTGCTGACCTTAAAGCCGAGCTTTTTACCTTCCTGAATCGCCCCCGAGACAAACTGCGTGGTGTTGTCATCGGAGCCCAGATTACGGATCACCGCGATGCGGATCGGGCCTTCATGGTTAGCGATCGCCGCCGGAACCGGCGCAGGCGTTGCCGCGTAGCCAGGCAACGAACTCAGTAAACCCAGCGCCACCAAAGAGAGTGCGATTTTTTTCATTTTGTTATCCCGTTGTGTTGTGAAATGTTATTAGCGTTTTTGTATGTATGTAATCGCCAGCGCCACGGCCAGCACCAGACCTTTTATAATGTCCATGGCGTAATACGGCACCGAAAGCATCACCAGCCCGTTCGACAGCACGCCGAGGATCACCGCCCCCACCAGCGTGCCCAGCGCGTTTGGCTTACCGGAACCCGCCAGCGAAAAACCGATCCACGCCGCCGCGACTGCATCCATCAGATAACCCCCACCCGCATTCACCTGCGATGAGCCAATGCGTGACGCCAGCAAAATGCCGCCCAACCCCGCCAGCAGGGACGCAATCACATATGCCGCCACTTTGTAACGGGTGGTGCGAATACCGGAAAGACGCGCCGCTTCTGGATTGCCGCCAATGGCGTACATACGGCGTCCGTGCGTGGTCAGTGATAAACCAAGCTGCGCCAGCAGCGTCACTGCCAGCATGATAATCACTATTGTTGGGACCTGACCCAGCAGGCCGAACGCTGCCGGAATGGTCCCTTCGGCCATGTCGCCGCTCGGCAGAACCATGTTTTCGGTAATCGATCCGCCGTAGCTGTAGGTCATCGCCACGCCCTGAATCACAAACAGGCTGGCGAGCGTCGCCAGCATGTCCGGAATACGCAGGATCACGATGAGAAAGGCATTGAACAGCCCGACCAACGTACACAGTGCCAGGGTGATCAGAATCGACTCGGTAGTGCCAAAGCCGTGCCAGACAAAGAGTGAAATCACCAGCGCGTTCGCCAGCGATGCCGTCGATCCGACCGACAGATCGAACCCGCCGACGGTCAGCGAAATCGACACGCCAATGGCGATCACCGTCACGATGGCGATCGATCGCAGAATATTGATGATGTTAAAGGGATCGAGGAAGTTGTCCGATGCGATGCCAAAGATCGCGACCAGCGCGACAACGGTCAGCAACATGCCCCATTTATAGAGAAAATCGAAAAACTGCTGACGGCCCGACGCCGCTGTATTGACTGAAAGGGCCTTGCTCACGACGCCGTACCTCCGGTTGAATAATAAAGTAATGTCTCTTCGCGGGCCTCGGCACCGGCGATTTCCGCCACGATGCGTCCGTCCCACAGCACGCAGATGCGGTCACACAAGCCGACCAGTTCGGCAAATTCACCCGAGGCATAAATCACCCCTTTGCCTTCGCGCGCCAGGCCGTCAATAAGCTGGAACAGATCGGTTTTGGCTTTGACGTCCACGCCTTTGGTGGGCTCGTCAAAAATCAGCACGCTGGCCTCATTGCGCAGCCATTTGCCAATCGCCACTTTTTGCTGGTTGCCGCCGGAAAGTCGACGTAACACCTGCCCTGGACCACGCGCACGCACGCCGACGCGGGCAATGACCTCCTCAGCCCAACGCCATGCCTGACGATGACCGAACAGACTCCAGCGCGAAAAGCTGTTATCAGCACTCACGGACAAATTCATGCTCACCGGCTCGTCGATAAAAATGCCTTCTTTGCGCCGCTCCTCCGGGACCAGCGCCAGTCCGCGCAGCACGGAATCCGCTGGGTCACGCGGCTTCCAGGGTTGTTGATGTAATTCCCCGCGCTCGACGCGGCTCTTGCTCGCGCCAAACAGCGCCTTGCACAATTCGGTTTTCCCCGCGCCCGCCAGCCCGGCGATGCCGAGAATTTCGCCTTTGCGCAGATGCAGAGAGATATCTTTCAGCAGCGCGTCGTCGTGCAGTCCTTCCACGCGCAGCAGCGTTTCGTCGCTGTGTTTTGGCCGCGCGGGCGGGTAGATATCGCTCAGCTCGTGACCGAGCATTTTTTCGACGATCGCTTCGCCGCTCAAATTCGCCATCGGACCGGATTCAATTAATTTGCCGTCACGCAGCACCGTTAAGGTGTCGCAAATCGCTTTCAGTTCGTGGATGCGATGGGAGATAAACACCACGCCGATGCCCTGCTGTTGCAGGCGTTTGACCACCGCAAACAGGCGTTCGCTTTCGTGAGCGTCCAGCGGCGCGGTCGGTTCATCAAGGATCAGAAAACGACAGTGATGCGACAGCGCACGCGCCAGTAAAATTTGCTGTTTTTCCGCCAGCGAGCAGCTGTCTATCGAGCGACGCACGTTCAGGGAGACGTCGAGCTGCGCCAGCGCCAGCTTTGCCTGCTCGCGAATGGCGCTCCAGCGATAGCGATGCCCCGGGTGTGCCAGGTTGTCGAGCATGATATTTTCAGCGATGCTCAATCCGGGGATCAGCGCCACATCCACTTCCTGCTGCACCAGATGAATGCCCAGCCGTTTGGCGTCGAGCGGTTCGCGGATCGCTACCGGCTGATTGTTAATGCTGATTTCACCCTCGTAGTGGTCGTGGGTGCCGCACAGCACCGCCATCAGCGTCGATTTCCCTGCGCCGTTTGCGCCCGTTAGCGCGTGCACGGATCCGCCCGTCAGCGTGAAATCCACACGCGACAGCGCCTGAAACCCGGAAAAGGCCAGGCTGATACCGCGCATCTCAAGGCGACTCGATACCATCCGCGTAAATCCTTCATTAATATTTTGATTTATGGAATTTTTCACAGGTCGGGTTGACTGGCAATGATAGAAAAGGCATAAGATAAAGCTAAATATTATTAGCCATCCGGATGTCCAGACATAACATCAGGTTAGCGCTTCGCAAAAAGGACACCCAAAATGAGCAATACCGATATTCGTGTCGTACCCGGCCCGGCCAACTACTTTTCCCACAGCGGCAGCCTTGCGCGCCTGAACGATTTCTTCACGCCCGAACAGCTTGCCCGTGCGGTCTGGATTTACGGCGAACGCGCAATCGAAGGTGCGCGCCCTTTTCTGCCAGAAAGCTTTAACGCCGATGGCGCAAAACATCTGCTGTTCAAGGGCCATTGCAGCGAGCGCGATGTCACCCATCTGGTGAATGAATCCGGCAATGACGTCAGCGTGGTCATTGGCGTAGGCGGCGGCGCGGTCATGGATACCGTTAAAGCCGTGGCGCGTCGTTTAAACGTGCCGTTCGTCGGTATTCCAACGATCGCTGCCACCTGTGCCGCCTGGACGCCGCTTTCCGTCTGGTATAACGACGCCGGTCAGGCGTTGCAGTTTGAGATCTTCGATGACGCCAATTTTCTGGTGCTGGTTGAGCCGCAAATCATTCTGAACGCCCCAGCAGAATACCTGCTGGCGGGCATCGGCGACACGCTGGCGAAATGGTACGAAGCGGTGGTTTTAGCGCCGAAGCCGGAAGCGTTATCGTTGACCGTTCGCCTCGGCATAAACGGTGCGTTGGCGATCCGTGATGTGCTGCTGGAGAGCAGCGAACAGGCGCTGGCGGATCAGGCGCGCGGGGAGCAAACGCAGGCGTTTCGCGATGTGGTGGATGCCATTATCGCGGGCGGCGGTATGGTCGGCGGGCTGGGCGAACGCTATACCCGTGTGGCGGCGGCGCATGCGGTGCATAACGGTTTGACTGTATTACCGCAAACTGACAAGTTCCTGCACGGCACCAAAGTCGCTTACGGCATTCTGGTGCAGAGCGCCCTGCTCGGTCAGGACGATGTTCTGGCACAGCTGATTGCCGCGTATGAGCGTTTCAATCTGCCGACCACCCTGCGCGAACTGGATGTGGACATCAGCAACCGTGCGGAGCTGGATAAAGTGATCGTCCACACGCTGCGCCCTGTCGAATCTATTCACTACCTGCCGGTCGCGCTATCGCCTGACGTTTTACGCACCGCATTTGAGAAAGTAGAATCCTTCCGCCAGTAATTGCCCTCCCCCGTTCAGCGCATTGACGGGGGAAAAACTCCCTCTATACCTAATGATGAATCTCACCACTCTCGAAAGAGGTCATCATGCAGATCGATTTAACAGGTAAAAAGGCGCTGGTCACCGGAGCCAGCCGTGGTCTGGGGCGCGCCATTGCGTTGTCGCTGGCCCGCGCAGGCGCCGATGTAGTTATCACCTATGAAAAATCCGCCGATAAAGCCCAGGCTGTCGCCGATGAAATCACCGCGCTTGGGCGGCGCAGCGAAGCCATTCAGGCAGACAGCGCCAACGCTCAGGCGATTCAGCATGCGGTTAACAAGACGGTGCAGACCCTTGGCGGGCTGGACATTCTGGTGAACAACGCTGGCATCGCGCGCGGAGGTCCGCTGGAATCCATGTCCCTTGAGGATATCGACGCGGTGATCAACGTGAATATTCGCGGCGTCGTGATCGCCATTCAGGCCGCCCTTGCGCATCTTAAAGAGGGCGGGCGCATCATCAACATTGGCAGCTGTTTGGCCAATCGCGTTGCTCAGCCGGGAATCTCCGTTTATTCAATGAGCAAATCCGCACTTAATTCCCTGACGCGTGGCCTGGCGCGTGACCTGGGGCCCCGGGGAATTACTGTCAATCTGGTGCATCCAGGACCTACGCATAGCGATATGAATCCGGCGGACGGCGAACAGGCCGACTCACAGCGCCAGCTGATTGCGACTGGCCATTACGGCACGCCGGAGGATATTGCGGCGGCAGTGACGTTTCTCGCCAGTCCGCAGGCGGGACAGATTTCTGGCACTGGCCTGGACGTGGATGGTGGGCTAAACGCCTGACGGAAATTTGCGATCGCAATTCCGCTTTTTTGCACGCCTCTGTCGACCCGCAGAGGCGTTTGCGAGCCATCCCGACGCGCTGCATTTTGCCTCTTTCACCCGCCGTTTCTCCGCTCTACAGTACCTGCATAAGAAAATCAGAATTTAACTAATAACCTTATTATTTCCTTATAAAATGCAGGGGCGTACAGTGGAGGTACGGATGAAGATTATCTGGTCAAGATCTGCAAAAAGAGATTTAGCCAAAATTGAGGTGCGCGCTCAAAAGAGAATCGAGGAGAAAGTGAACGCGATAACCGATAAAAATACGCCTCGACCGGATATTAAAAAGCTATCGTTGCCCGGCAATTACTATCGGCTTAGAGCAGGCGAATACCGTGTAATCTTCATGATTCAGGGCGAATCACGAGATGTTTGCTACATCGTGGCAGTCAAGCGAAGAAGCTCAACGACCTATCTTCACGAGGAAAGTGTTCCCTATGGATGTACAACTGATCGCTGATGCTGATGGAAAACCACAGTACGCAGTCATTCCTTATGATGACTATCTTCGTATGGTCCTGCAAACGGCTGAATATGATGATGAAAATGAGGAAAACTGGGAAAGCGTTGATGACGAAAAGGATATCTACGATGACGTTGGATTACCTGCTGACGTTTGCAGCCTCATGACGTATCAGCAAGTCAGCCTGCAGGCCGCATGGCGAATTCTGCGCGGATTATCGCAGCAGGAAGTGGCCGACAAACTCGGCATCAGCCAGTCTGCCGTCTCGCAACTTGAGGCGGTAGATTCCCGTCCGCAGAAGCGCACGCGTGAAAAGCTGGCGGCTATTTACGGCTGCACCCAGGAACAAATCAGTCTCTATCTGCCTAAAGAGGGCTAACAGCACTTCACCCCGCCTTTGGCACCATAGCGAGCGTCCTGCCGGTCACGGAAAAATTCTTCATAGGTCATCGGCGACTGATCGGGATGGGTGACGCGCATATGCTCGACGTAGTTGTCGTAGTCCGGCACGCCAATCATCATTTTTGCTGCCTGACCTAAGTATTTCCCTGCTTTGGATAACGTGTCGAACATGATGTTTCTCTCATTCAATTCCTCTCCCATAAGGGCGAGGGTTTTCTATGCCCCTCTCCCCAGTGGGGAGAGGGTTAGGGTGAGAAGGGTGATTAATGCGCCCCTTTCGCCTGAGTCACGATGTCATCCAGATTTTCTGGCATTGGCTCGTATGGCGTCTCTTTCGCGGTCGGTTTGTCTTCTTTGAGTGCCGCCAGAGCGGTCTTCAGAGAGTACAACGCCAGCACCACAACCACCACCATAAAGAAGATGGTGAGTCCGGCATCCAGACGGTTGTTGAATACCAGCTGTGAAAGCTGAGACTCCGTATATTGCGCCGGGATTTTACCGCTGTCGATCATCGCCTGGAACTTGTTAGCAATCGCCAGGAAACCGACTTTGTTGTCCGGGCTAAAGGCTTTTTGCCAGCCTGCCGTCAGCGTGCAAATCAGCAGCCACGAGGTTGGCAACAGCGCCACCCATGCGTAACGCTGACGTTTCATTTTGAACAGCACAACCGCGCAGAGCATCAGCGCCATGCCTGCCAGCATCTGGTTGGCGATACCAAACAGCGGCCACAGGGTGTTGATGCCGCCAAGCGGATCGACCACGCCCTGATGCAGGAAGTAGCCCCAGGCCAGGACGCACAGTGCCGTCGCCAGCAGGTTCGCTGGCAATGAATCGGTACGTTTCAGCCCCGGAGAGATCACCCCCAGCAGATCCTGCAGCATAAAGCGCGCCGCACGTGTACCGGCGTCGACCGCCGTCAGGATAAACAGCGCTTCGAACAGGATCGCAAAGTGATACCAGAACGACACATCCATCAGCCCGCCAAGCGCGCCGTGGAGGATGTACGCCATCCCCACCGCCAGCGTCGGTGCGCCGCCTGCACGGGAGATAATCGACTGTTCCCCCACCTCATTGGCAATGTGCGTGAGCGTTTCCGGTGTAATGGCAAAACCCCAGCCGCTCACGACTTGCGCCGCAGAAGCGACCACGTCAACCGTGCCAGCAGGTGCCAGCACCGCCATTGGGCTGTTCATCGCAAAGTAGACGCCAGGATCGATAATGCAGGCAGAAACCAGCGCCATAATGGCGACGAAGGATTCCATCAGCATGCCGCCGTAACCGATCAGGCAAGCCTGATTTTCGTTCGCCAGCATTTTCGGCGTCGTGCCCGATGCAATCAGCGCATGGAAGCCCGATACCGCGCCGCAGGCGATGGTAATGAACAGGAACGGGAACATGTTACCGGTCCAGACCGGGCCGGTGCCGTCAATAAATTTGGTCAGCGCAGGCATGGTCAGCGTCGGGCGCATGATCAGAATACCAATCGCCAGGCCGACAATTGTGCCGATTTTGAGGAAGGTAGAGAGGTAATCGCGCGGAGCCAGCAGCAGCCAGACCGGCAGAACCGCCGCCACAAAACCATAGCCCACCAGCATCCAGGTCAGCTGTACGCCGGTAAAGTCAAAATACGGCGCCCAGGTTGGGCTTTCCGCCACCCAGCCGCCAGAAATAATCGCAAACACCAGGAAGAACAGGCCAATGATTGAAACTTCACCAATGCGCCCCGGACGGATGTAGCGGATGTAGATCCCCATGAACAGCGCCAGCGGAATAGTGAACGCCACGGTGTAGGTTCCCCACGGGCTGTGGGTCAGCGCTTTCACCACGATCATCGCCAGCACCGCCAGGATGATCACCATGATCATGAAGGTGGCGATCAGCGCGATAACGCCAGCCGTTGCGCCCATCTCCTCTTTCACCAGCTCACCGAGCGAGCGCCCGTCGCGACGCGTCGAGACGAACAGCACCATAAAGTCCTGCACAGCGCCCGCCAGCACCACACCCGCCAGGATCCAAATCATGCCCGGCAAGTACCCCATCTGCGCCGCCAATACCGGCCCGACTAACGGACCCGCCCCGGCAATCGCCGCAAAATGGTGACCAAACAGCACTTTTTTATCCGTTGGAACATAATCCAGGCCGTCGTTATGCCGAACAGCTGGGGTCATACGCGTACCGTCTACCGCCAGCACTTTATCGGCGATAAAACGTCCGTAGAAACGGTAAGCGATCAGATAAATGCAGACGGAAGCCACGACTATCCATAGCGCATTGATCTGTTCACCACGATTGAGGGCGATGTAGCCCAGAGCAAATGCGCCTACAACGGAGAGCATTGCCCAGATGAGGTATTTCCCTGAGTTGTTCATAGTTGTTGTCCGTTAGCGAGAAACAGTGAGATGTTACATTTTGTTTCTAGATCACGGCTTGAAATTTAACAACTTTGAAACGCAATAATGCGTGGTCTAACCAGGTATTTACTTCACTGTGTTAAGCGGATCACTTTAGCGCGTGCCGGGATGGAAAATAGCACTGAGTTGATGTTTGCCCCTCACCCCAGCCCTCTCCCCAAGGGAGAGGGAGAAAAGCAAAGCACTTTTTGCTGCACAGGTACGTTTAGCGAGGAGCAAAAACCGCACGAGCGATTCCCTCTCCCCTGGGGAGAGGGAGAAAAGCAGAACGCATTTTGCTGCACAGGTACGTTTAGCGCGGAGCGAAAACCGCATGAGCGGTTCCCTCTCCCCAAGGGAAAGGGAGAAAAGCAAAGCACTTTTTGCTGCACAGGAACGTTTAGCGCGGAGCGAAAACCGCATGTGCGGTTCCCTCTCCCCTGGAGAGAGGGAGAAAAGCAGAACGCCTTTTGCTGCACAGGAAACGTTTAGCGAGGAGCAAAAACCGCACGAGCGGTTCCCTCTCCCCTGGGGAGAGGGAGAAAAGAAGAACGCATTTTGCTTCACAGGAAACGTTTAGCGAGGAGCAAAAACCGCACGAGCGGTTCCCTCTCCCCTGGAGAGAGGGAGAAAAGCAGAACGTATTTTGCTACGCAGGAAACGTTTAGCGAGGAGCGAAAACCGCACGAGTGATTCCCTCTCCCCGTGGGAGAGGGTTAGGGTGAGGGCATCAAACCGCACCCACTACCCCAGTACCATTGTGCTCAACCGACAAGTGCAGCAGCGCCGTCCCTGCTCGTCGAACACCACGATTTCCCAGCTCTGGTTCTGACGTCCAAGGTGCAGCGGCTGACAAACGCCGCGCACTTTTCCCTGCGACACCGCGCGATGATGGGTCGCGTTAAGCTCGGTCCCCACCACGTTTTGCCCATCGCGGGTCATCAGAAAACCGGCCATTGAACCGAGCGTTTCCGCCAGCGCCGCTGACGCCCCGCCGTGCAGCAGGCCAAACGGTTGATGCGTCCGCGCATCCACCGGCATTTCGGCTTCCAGTGTGTCGTCGCCGATGCGCGTGTAAACCATGCCAAGATGCGCCACCATCGTGTTCAGGCTGGTGGCGTTAAGCTCTTCAAGCGATAAATGACGTTTCCAGATCATTACGCCCCCAGCGTTGAGCCGCCATCCACCACGATGTCCTGCAGCGTAATGTGGCTGGCGTGGTCTGATGCGAGGAACAAAATCGTGCTGGCGATCTCCTGCGGACGTGCAATTTTGCCGAGCGGAATACCCAGCTTAAACTGCTCGCCAAAGCCGCGAATGCGCTGCTGTTCGGCGTCGTCGCTCACCCACAGCGTGCGCTGCATATCGGTGTCGGTCGATCCTGGTGAGACGATGTTACAGCGCACGCCGCTGCCCGCCAGCTCAAGACCAACGGTCAGCGCCAGGCTTTTCAGCGCGGCTTTCGATGCGCCGTAAGCGCTCATCCCGATACGCGGCGTGTGCGCGGCGTCAGAGGCCACGGTGACAATCGCCCCGCCCTGCTGGCGACGGAACTGGCCCATCGTCTGCTGGAACAGGTTAAACGCCCCGCCAACGTTCACCGCAAAGGTCTGCTGCCAGTCGTCTTGCGACAGCTGATCGGTCGCGCCCATGCGCAAAATACCCGCCGCATTGACCAGCACGTCCAGGCGTTCCATCTTTGCCAGCACGCGCCCGCAAACGTCATTTACCTGCGTCGCGTCCGCCACGTTCAGCGTTTCGGTGGCAAATGGATAATCGTTCGCCGGGAAGGCGAGATCAAAGCCAGTCACCAGCGCGCCCGCCTCGACAAACGCCAGCGCCGTGGCGTAACCGATGCCCTTACCCGCGCCCGTCACCCAGACGGTTTTGCCGGTAAAATCGAATCCGGCCATCACTTCACCTCGCGGGACAGCAGCGCCCACCAGGCATCGAGGGTCGGGTTTTTCGCCAGCATCACGAAGTCGATATCGCCGTGAACTTTGCGCCAGCGGGCGGCCAGCGCCATCATGCGCACGGAATCGAGACCGTAATCAATCAGGTTTTCGTCGTCCATCGGCTCGTCGGATTCGTCCAGCAGCGGCAGAATCACAGCGCGAAGCGCCGCTTTGCTGGCGGGTACGGATGGCAGCAGCTCGTCGGTCATCACCACGCGTCCGGTGCGCCCCGCCACGTAGTTCAACGACATCAGATGCTCTTCACGGCTGAAATCGGCCAGCGCGTCGGCGATAAAGAACGGCTTGATATCGCGCATAAAGGCGTCGGTGGCGGTAGTCATACAGCCGATGTGCGCATAGACGCCGGTGATCAGCAGCTGATTGCGGCCAGTCTCTTTCAGCATCTGCTCCAGCGGCGAGCGGTGGAACGCGCTGTAGCGCCATTTCACCAGCACGGTGTCGGCTTCATCAGGCGTTAGTTCCGAAACGATACGCTGCTGCTCCGGCGAACGGGTCAGCCCCGGTCCCCACATGTCGTTCAGCAACGCGCGGTCTTCGTCGCTCTGCTCTTTTGGCTGCGCGGTGTAATAGACGGGAATATTGTGCTTTTTGCAGTAATCGCGAAGTTGCGCGATGTTCGCCACCACTTGCTCCATCATCGGGCAATTTTCGCCCCAGAAGTTAAGGAAATATTCCTGCATGTCGTGGATCAGCAGCGCGGCGCGCTCAGGCTCAAACGCCCAGCTCACTTTGTTGTTCGGCAGCTCAGCCGCCGTCGGCAGCGCGTAAGCGGTTAATTTTGGAATTGCCATAATCTGTTCCTCAGCCCTGGGCGCGTTCAGCGAGCCACAGGCGCAATTGTTTCTTGTCGACTTTCCCGACCGGCGTCAGCGGCAGCGCGTCCACGCTCTCAACCCTGTCCGGCAGTTTGAATTCTGCAATCCCCTGCTCGCGCAGGAAACGACGCACGTCCACCGCGCGCAGGGGCTTTTTCACCACCAGATACGCGCAGCTTTTTTCGCCCAGCAGGCTGTCTTCCATGCTGACCAGCGCCGCGTGGATCACCGATTCGTGGCGCAGCAGTAAATTCTCGATCTCTTCCGCCGCGATCTTCTCGCCGCCACGGTTGATCTGATCTTTCTCGCGCCCCTGTACGGTGATGTAACCCTGCTCGTCAATGGCAATCAGATCGCCGGAGCAGTAAAAACCGTCGGCATCAAAAGCGCTGGCGTTGTGTTCCGGGCTGTTGAAATAGCCACGGAAGGTGTACGGCCCGCGCGTCATCAAACGCCCGACTTCACCGCGTGGCAGCGGTTGTCCGTTTTCATCCGCCACCCACACTTCGTCATCCGGGCACATCGGACGGCCCTGAGTGTTCATGATGCGTTCCGGGGTGTCGTCGAGCGCGGTGTAGTTCACCAGCCCTTCCGCCATGCCAAAAACCTGCTGCAGCTGACAGCCAATTTCCGCCGGAATGCGCGCCGCAAGCGTGGCGGAAAGCCGTGCGCCGCCCACCTGTAACAGCGTCAGCGACGCCAGTTGAGCGTTACCCGCCCCTTCCGCGATGGCCTGCAACCACAGGCTGACCGCCGGAGGAACCAGAGACGCAACGTTGAGCTGATGTTTTTCGATCAGCGGGAAGCAGATCGTGGCGCTCGGATCGTTCGCCAGCGCCACGCAGCCACCGGCCATAAACACGCCCAGCGATCCTGGAGAACTCATCGCAAAGTTGTGCGCCGCGGGCAGCGCGTTCAGGTAGCGAGTGTCAGCCGTAATGCCGCAAATCTCGTTGCTGCGCAAAATGCTGTAGTAGTAGTCGTTGTGCGTGCGGGGAATCAGTTTTGGCGTGCCGGTGCTCCCGCCGGAAAGCTGGAAAAACGCCACTTCATCAGCAGGCGTCGGGCTGGCGATGAAATTGTTCGCCGGACGCGCAATGGCCATCTCCAGCGCGTGTTCACCGGTATCGCCACGCAGCAGCACTACGCGCACGGAGCGGTGTTGATCAACAAACGTATTCAGGAAATCATCGCCCGCAAACAGCGCGTGCTGGCGATCGGCAATCACCAGCGCGGGCGCGATTTGAAGTGCGTAGGCGTTCAGCTCGCTGCGTTGATGGCTAAAGAGCGCATTCACCGGGGCAATGCCCGCCTGCAGCAGGGCAAAGAAAGTGATGTAAAACTCGGCCACGTTGCCCAACTGCACCAGCGCCGTTTCGCCGCGCTTGATCCCCTGCGCCTGCAGTGCGGACGCAAGATTATTCGCTGCCTGGTGCAGCTGACGGTAGGTGTAGTGCCGTTCACCGTCGATCACCGCCGTCGCGTCGTTGTCAGTATGACGCGTCAAAATGTCGGTCAGCGGCAGATCCTGCCAGTAGCCTTTTTCACGGTAGCGCCGGGCAAATTCCTCAGGCCAACGGGTAAAGGGAAGCGTCATGATTGTTCCTCAGTGCAAACCAAAAACGTTGAGCATGGTGGAGAGTTTGACGCCGGTTTCGCGCCATTCGCCGACGGGCGATGAGGCCGGGACAATGCCCGCGCCCGCAAACAGGCGAACCGTGTTTTCATGGATGCGCGCACAGCGGATCGTCACGACCCATTCACCGTTGCCTTCGCTGTCGCACCAGCCGACTATCCCGCCGAACAGTTCGCGGTCAAACGGCTCGAGAGAGGCGATGACCTCTTTGGCGGCCTGATGCGGGAAACCGCTCAGCGCAGGCGTCGGGTGCAGCAGACAGGCTAGCGTCAGGGCGTTTTCGTTTTCTCGCGCTTCGCCTTCAATCGGGGTCGCCAGATGCCAGAGCGTGGGGGTGGTGATCAGCTGCGGAGAAGACGGCATCGCCAGTTTATGGCTGCGTTTTTCCAGCACCGTTTTCATCGCCTGCGTCACCAGATCGTGCTCGTGGCGATCTTTTTCAGACGCCAGCAGTTTGTTTCCGGCTTCGCGATCCAACATATCGTCCGGCTGACGACGCGCAGAACCGGCCAGCGGCAACGAGCTAAAATGCGCGCCCTCTTTGCGCAGCAGCAGCTCGGGGCTTGCCCCCAGCAGCACACCACCGTCTTCGAGCGGAACGTGGAAGTTAAAGCTCGCCGGGTTTTGCGCGATCAGGCGTTCCAGTAACGCACCGCTGTCGATGTGTCGATCGGTGGCGATATCAATCAGGCGCGAGAGCACCACTTTATTGACCTGCGGCGTCGCAGTGAGCCCGGCTGCGCGGGCGACCATCTCTTCAAATACGGGCTGCGGCGGGATTTCCGTGCGGCTCGCGACCGTCAGTTCCTGCGAGTCGGAATGGTAACGCGCGGATTTCTGTCGCGCCGGGCGCGAAAAAGTTTGCCAGCTTTGCGGAATAAACAGTGACGACGGTTTGCGGGTATCAAACGGAATGGCGCCAACCATAATGGGATGCGAAATCCCGCTGGCTTTGGCGTCACTGAAGGCCTGCGCCATCTGTTGCTGGAAGGCACCTGCCGGATCGTCGCCGCCTGCTGCGGACTCCGAAAAACGGGCAAAACAGCCAGATGTGGTGAAACTGCGGTTCGGCGACATAAAGAAAAAGCTGTCTGATTGCAGCGTGGTCGCGGTGTGTTGAACTTCCTCAGCCAATGACGTATCCATATCATCCTCCTAAAATGATAAACGCAGTAAGAATAATTATCATTTATATTTTCGATGGCTAACCTAATAGCAGAGCGCGACTCTGTCAACCGCCGACAGCGCATCTTGTGCGACTATCGCTTGCATCCCTTCGTCGCATTCATGAAAATGAGAAGCATTAACCTCAACAAAAACAGGATGCCGCTTTGTGAAACTCCCTGCTGTTTGTCGTCACGCCCTGCTTTTAGCAGGACTTTTTGTTTTAGGACTAACCTCAGCCACCGCCGCCGACTGGCCCCGTCAGGTCACCGACAGCCATGGCGTTCATACGCTGGGAAGCAAGCCGACGCGCATTGTTTCTACCAGCGTGACGCTGACCGGTTCGCTGCTGGCGATTGACGCGCCGGTTGTCGCCAGCGGCGCGACAACACCGAACAATCGCGTGGCGGATGCGCAAGGATTTATGCGCCAGTGGGGAGATATCGCTAAAAAACGGCAGGTTTCGCGTCTCTATATCGGCGAGCCAAGCGCTGAAGCCGTTGCCGCGCAAATGCCGGATCTGATCCTGATCAGTGCGACCGGCGGAGATTCTGCCGTGGCGCTTTACGATCAGCTCTCCGCCATTGCGCCGACGCTTGTCATCAATTACGACGACAAAAGCTGGCAGGAACTACTGACTCAACTCGGCACGCTGACCGGACACGAAAAGCAGGCCGCCGCGCGTATCGCCGAATTTGATCAACAGCTGACGTTGGTGAAGCAGCAAATGAAACTGCCGCCACAGCCGGTGAATGCGATTGTCTACACCGCCGCCGCGCACAGCGCGAACCTGTGGACCGCGGAATCGGCGCAGGGCAAATTCCTGCAACAGCTCGGATTCCAGCTGGCTGAGTTGCCTGCTGGGCTGAACACCTCAAAAAGTCAGGGTAAGCGCCACGACATTATCCAGTTGGGGGGTGAGAATCTGGCGGCAGGGCTGAATGGGCAAGGGCTATTTTTGTTTGCGGGCGACCAGAAAGACGCAGATGCGATCTACGCTAACCCGCTGCTGGCGCATCTGCCTGCGGTGCAAAACCAACGCGTCTGGGCGCTGGGAACAGAGACCTTCCGCCTGGATTATTACAGCGCCATGCTGGTGCTGGAACGTTTAAACGCGTTGTTCAAGTAAGCACGAAATTGAGTGCTTGCTCTCTCTGGTCGGAAAGGCGAGCTAGGATTTTCTCCCTTTCCCCGTGGGAAAGAGTCCGTGTAAGGGCATCCGGCTGCACAAGTTAAAAGCAAAACGGCAACCCAGTTGCCGTTTTTTTGTGTTTTCTCCCTCTCCCCATGGGAGAGGGCCGGGGTGAGGGCATCAGGCCGTACTGTCCTTCAACATCGGTTCCTGACGGAACCGCCGCAACTCCACCAGCGTCATCAGCAAAATCACACCGACAAGAGCCAGCACAAATCCACTGCTGCTGGCCGATGCCACCGGCGTCATTATCACGCCAAGCCCGCCCAGAATTGCCGCCCCTATCGCATCGCCCGTCACGTTCTGCGCCGTCCATAAACCGTTGATACGCCCCAGCATCCCTTCCGGCGTCTGAGTCTGAATTAGGGTGTATTGCAGCAGCGAGCTCACCGCGCTTAGCCAGCCAAACAGCGCCAGACACACCACACCCAGCGCCCAGAACGGCATCAGGCTAAAGAAAGCGATGGCGATAAACGAAGCGACGGTGGCAGAGAGCATTATCAGTCCCGGACGCGCGCTGTGCGCCAGATTGCCGCTGGTCAGCGCGCCAAACGCCGCACCGAGCGGAATCGCCGCATACAGCAGGCCGATCTGCGAGGCGCTCATCTGCCACTCAATCGCCAGCGCTGGATAGAGCACGCGCACCGCACTCGCCATCGTCAGCAGCCCGCCCAACAGCGCGATGCCGCCAATCAGCGGATTGCTAAACAGAAAACGAATCGCCGCCATCAATGATTTCAGCGGGTGTTCGCGCGGTTGTGGCGGAGGGGGCAACAGCGGCAAACGCAGCAGGGTTAACGTGGTGATAAAAGTGCCCGCTGCCGCCAGACCGTAGTTCCACGCCACGTTGCCGGTCGCCAGCAACAGGCCGCCCACCATCGGCGAAATCACCGAGCCGAGACGCACCGTGAGCATGGTGATCGCCCCCGCCTGCATCAAATTTTCACGCCCGACCAGCGCAGGCGTAGCCGCCAGCAGTGCCGTCACGCCCAGCGAGGCGAAGAAACCGTCCCATAAACCCAACGCATAAATCGCAATGAGCGACGGCTCCGGAAGCATGGCGTTCAGGCACAGGCCAATAAAGCCAACGCCGCAGGTTCCACGCGCCAGCAGAATCAATTTTTTGCGCTCGTAGCGGTCTGCCAGCACCCCACCGATCATCAGCCCAATAAACATTGCGCTGCCCGTCAAGGTCACAGACAAACCAACCAGCCAGCTGGATTGCGTCATGGCCTGGATTTGCACCGGCACGGCAACGCCGAGCAGGCCCAGGGATAAAATGGAGATAAAACGCGCGATAAAAACGGCGCGAAACGCGGGGTGCGTCTTGAGCAGGCTGAGATTAAGCAGCCAGGATTTTTGATTCATGACAAGGCCTTGAGGTCTAACAATCTACCAATTTCATGGCCGCACATGCTAACATAGCCAAATAAGATAGATAACGATAATTACTATCATTATCAAATCATGGACGTTGCTATGTTGTCTTCTCCTCTCGCGGTACGCGCCGTTGCGCTGCCCGCTTTGTTGTTGCTGTTAATTCTTGCTATGGCGCTCAGCCTGCTGGTCGGCGCGAAACCGCTGCCGGCATCCGTCATTGTTGATGCCCTTTCCGGGACATGCCAAAGCGCCGACTGCACGATTGTGCTCGACGCACGTCTGCCGCGCACGCTCGCCGGATTGCTGGCAGGCGCGGCGCTTGGCCTGGCGGGAGCGCTCATGCAAACGCTGACCCGTAATCCACTGGCCGATCCCGGTATTCTGGGCGTCAACGCGGGCGCCAGTTTCGCGATTGTGCTCGGCGCAGCGCTGTTTGGCTTCTCCTCCCCCACGGAACAACTGGTGATGGCGTTTTGCGGCGCACTTGCCGCATCGTTGATCGTTGCGTTTACCGGCAGTCAGGGCGGTGGGCAGTTAAGCCCGGTACGCCTGACGCTGGCGGGCGTCGCGCTTGGCGCGGTGCTCGAAGGGTTATCGAGCGGCATTGCGCTGCTGAACCCTGATGTCTGGGATCAGCTGCGCTTCTGGCAGGCCGGTTCGCTGGATATCCGCACGCTACAGACGCTGCAAATTGTCACGATCCCGGTGCTTATCGCCGCCGCCGTCGCACTCTTTTTAAGCCGCGCACTCAACAGCCTGAGCCTCGGCAGCGACACCGCCACCGCCCTCGGTAGCCGCGTGGCGCGAACGCAATTAATGGGATTATTAACGATAACCGTGTTGTGCGGCAGCGCGACGGCGGTCGTCGGACCGATTGCCTTTATTGGCCTGATGATGCCGCATATGGCGCGCTGGCTGGTGGGAGCCGATCACCGCTGGTCGCTGCCCGTCACGCTGCTGGCGACCCCCGTTCTGCTGCTGTTTGCCGATATTATTGGCCGCCTGCTGGTGCCGGGCGAGCTGCGCGTGTCGGTGGTCAGCGCCTTTATCGGCGCACCAGTGTTGATTTTTCTGGTTCGCCGTAAGCGTGGAGGTGCGCTGTGATAACCCCTTCCCGCCGATTAGTCAGCACCTGCCTGCTGCTGGTGCTCGCCAGCCTCTTGGCCGCCGTCTGGAGTTTGCGCAGCGGTGCGGTGACGCTCGATTTTACCCAGGTCTTTAACGCCCTCACTGGCAGCGCTCCGCGCAATATCACGATGGTGGTCACCGAATGGCGTTTGCCGCGCGTGGTGATGGCGATTCTGGTGGGTGCTGCACTCGGGGTGAGCGGCGCGATTTTCCAGTCGTTGCTGCGCAACCCGCTGGGCAGCCCGGACGTAATGGGCTTCAACACCGGCGCGTGGAGCGGCGTGTTGGTCGCGATGGTGCTGTTTGGTCAGCATCTCACGGCGATTGCCTTTTCGGCGATGGCCGGCGGCGTGCTCACCTCGCTTGTCGTCTGGGCGCTGGCCTGGCGCAACGGAATCGAAACGTTCCGCCTAATCATTATCGGCATTGGCATTCGCGCCATGCTGATGGCCTTCAACACCTGGCTGCTGCTGCGCGCGTCGCTTGAAACGTCGCTCACTGCCGGGCTGTGGAACGCCGGGTCGTTAAACGGCCTGACGTGGGCCAAAACGCTACCCGCCACGCCAATTATCATACTGATGTTTGTCTGCGCGTGGCTGCTGGTGCGCAGAATGCGTCTGCTGGAGATGGGCAATGATAGCGCCTGCGCGCTGGGCGTGAACGTTGAACGCTCGCGTCTGACGCTGATGCTGGTCGCCGTCGTCCTTACCGCTGCCGCTACCGCCATTGCGGGGCCGATTTCGTTTATCGCGCTGGTCGCCCCGCATATCGCCCACCGCATCAGCGGCACGGCTCGCTGGGGACTCACTCAGTCGGCGCTGTGCGGCGCGCTTTTATTGCTGGTCGCGGATCTCTGCGCCCAGCAGCTGTTTATGCCTTATCAACTGCCGGTGGGCGTCGTGACCGTCAGTCTTGGCGGAATCTATCTCATCGTGTTGTTAGTTCAGGAGTCCCGCAAGAAATGAGTGCAACATCAACCCGCTTGCGCGGCGAAAACCTCACCCTCGGTTACGGCAAAAAAACCGTGGCGCAGGCGTTAAATGTGTCGATTCCCGACGGCCATTTCACGGCGATTATTGGCCCGAACGGCTGCGGGAAATCCACGCTGCTGCGCACTCTGAGCCGACTGATGACGCCGCAGCACGGGAGCGTGTATCTTGACGGCGAACAGATTCAGCAGTTCGCCAGTAAAGAGGTGGCGCGGCGCATCGGGCTGCTGGCTCAAAACACCACGACGCCGGGCGACATCACCGTGCAGGAGCTGGTCGCCCGCGGGCGTTATCCGCATCAGCCGATGTTTACCCGCTGGCGTAAAGAGGATGAAGCGGCGGTGACTGCCGCGATGCGGGCAACAGGCATTACCGAGCTCGCGGGGCAAAGCGTCGATACGCTCTCCGGCGGGCAGAGACAGCGCGCGTGGATTGCGATGGTGCTGGCGCAAGAGACGTCGATCATGCTGCTGGATGAGCCGACGACCTGGCTGGATATCAGCCATCAGATTGATCTCCTGGAACTGCTGAGTGAACTCAACCGCACGCAGGGATATACCCTGGCGGCGGTGCTGCACGATTTGAATCAGGCGTGCCGCTACGCCACGCATCTGATTGCATTGCGCGACGGGAAAATCGTGGCGGAAGGTGCGCCGAAAGAGATTGTGACGCCAGAGTTGATCGAGCGGATCTACGGGATGCGCTGCATGATTATCGACGATCCGATTGCCGGTACGCCGCTTGTTGTGCCGATAGGAAGGCGTGCGGTCTGATTCGTCTCACCCCAAAGAGGTGATTGAGAAATAGTAACGACAACTTCGTGTTGCCGTTTTGCTTTGCTTCGTGCGCTGTGGTGCCCTCACCCCGCCCCTCTCCCACAGGGAGAGGGAGAAAAAATATCAGCCCTCCCGTCCCGAGGGAGAGGCCGAAACCCACCAGCGCTCCCGGTTTGTCGGGAGGTGACCTGCCGAACTAAATGCCTGCGCAGAACGGTTCCCTCTCCCTTGAGGGAGAGGGCCAGGGTGAGGGGAAAATCTATCCCAAAATCTCTTTCATCACCGGGCCAATCTGCTCGAACGCCTGCGGGGAGATGATATCCACGTGGGCGCAATCCTGATGATAAACCACCAGCTCATTCACCCACGGCTCCCACGCCTGCTGCGGATCCATCGTTCGCGTACGTTCGGCGACAAACAGCGTCGCTTTACCGTCAAATCGTGCACTGTGCGCGGTCGTCAGCAAGCGCACCGCATCCGCGTAGTTGCCTTCAATCGCGTTAAACAGCTCGCTGGATCCCTGTCCCTGTTGCGCCGCAACAAACGCTTCGCGCTCGCGCTCGATTTCCGCCAGCACTTCCGGATCAAGACCGTTGGCCTCTTTCTCCGCCCAGTTTTGCGTTTCTGGCGGCCAGGTGTCCAGCAGCCCCAGGAAAGCGACCTCTTCGCCCTGCTGGCGCAGACGCGCCGCGATCCCCTGCGCTAACGTCCCGCCGAGGGAATAGCCGAACAGATAATACGGCCCGTGCGGCTGCTGCGCGCGCAGCGTATTGAGATGATGCGCGATCACCTCATCCAGCGTCGCACAATGCGCCATCGGTCCTTCCGGGCGTGGCGACTGAATACCGGTAATCGACCAGCGCGGGCTGAGATAGCGCGCCAGCACGCTGAACTGCCACGCAAACCCGGAGGCCGGATGGAAGCAAAACAGCGTCGGGCCATCGCTTTGACGCAGCGGCAAAATCGTCTCAAAGCCCAGACGCTGCGCCTGCTCATCGCTGATTTGCGACGCCAGCAGCGTGCTCAGTTGGTTGACCGTCGAGGCCACCATAATTTGTCCCGGCGTCACTTTGCGGGAAAAGGCACGGCTCAGCTGTGCCGCCAGGCGCATCGCCAGCAGCGAGTGACCGCCGAGCGCAAAGAAATCCGCCTCGATATCATTCACGTCGCAGCCCAGAAGATCGGAAAATGCCTGCGCAACGGCGATTTCCGTTGCCGTTTCCGGCGCGCGCCCGGAGGTTTTGCGGCTCAGGTCCGGCAGCGGCAGCGCTTTGCGATCCAGCTTACCGTTGGCCGACAGCGGCAATTCACTGATTTGCAGCAGCACTACCGGGACCATGTGCGCCGGGAGTTGCGTTTTTAATTCGTCAAGCAGCGCCTCGCGATCCAGCGGCAAAGCGGATTCGGACACCACGTAGCCCACCAGCTGACGCGCATCGCCGCCGATGGCCGCCGCCTGATTAAACACGCAGGCGTGCGCAACTGCCTGCGCCACGTCAGGAAGCGATAACATCGCACGGTCAATTTCGCCCAGCTCAATACGCTGGCCACGAATTTTCAACTGATCGTCGCTGCGGCCCAGATATTCCACCGCGCCATTATCCAGCCAGCGGGCGACATCACCGGTGCGATACATACGCTCGCCCGGGGCGAACGGATCGGCGATAAAGCGGCTGGCGGTCAGATCCGGTCGTCCCAGATAGCCCTGCGCCAGCTGAAGGCCGGTGAGATACAGATCGCCTGCCACGCCGAACGGCACCGGGCGCATCAGGCCATCCAGAATGCGCAGGCCGGTATTCCACACCGGAAAACCAATCGGCACGCTGTTGCCTGACACCGCCGCCAGCTCGTCGCCAAACGCCGGATACCAGCTCACGTCCACCGCCGCTTCCGTCGGGCCATACAGGTTATGCAGCGGCGCGTGCGTCAGCTGTTCCCACTCGCGGCACAGCTCGGTCGGCAGCGCTTCGCCGCTACAGAACACCTGTTTCAGACTCGCGCAGCAGTCCGCAGTTTCTGGCGTGAGTGAAGCGACAAACGCCGCCAGCATCGACGGTACAAAGTGGGTGGTGGTCACGCCGTAATGCGCAAAGAATTGCTGCATCGCGAGCGGATCGCGGTGCGCGTCCGGCTCGGCCATGACCAGTTTTGCTCCGGCGATAAACGGCCACCAAAATTCCCATACCGAAACGTCAAAACTGCACGGTGTTTTTTGCGCCACCACGTCCTGCGCGGTGAGCGGATAGTGGTTTTGCATCCACAGCAGACGGTTGACAATGGCGGTTTGCCCCACCATGACCCCTTTAGGGCGTCCGGTCGAACCGGAGGTAAAAATGATATACGCGGTCTGCTGCGGGGCACACAGCCCCAACGGTTCACCGTCCGCAGCGGGTAAGAGTGTGTTGTAACTAAACGACGAAATCGGCAAGTCGCTAAAGCGCGGGAGCTGATCGTCGGTGGTGATCAGAAGTGTTGGCCGCGCGTCTTCCAGCATCATGCGCAGGCGATCGTCCGGATAACCGGTGTCGAGCGGCAGCCAGGCGGCACCAGCTTCGACGATGCCGTGCAGCGCCAGCGTCAGAAATACCGAGCGCGGCAAGGCAACCGCCACGCTGTCGCCAGGCTTCACCCCACGTTCACGCAGTAATGTCGCCAGCGCCACCACCTGCTCGCGCATCTGGCGATAGCTGAGTTCAATGTGAGCATCCGCCAGGGCGGGTGCGTTCGGCGTTTTTTGCGCCTGCTCCGCCACCAGCGCACTCAGCGTGGTGAGCGGCAGCGCAACGCCCGTATCGTTAACGCGTTCGAGCTGCTGGTACTCCTGCGGCGAGACGGTTTCGGCATCACCGCATCTCAGGTCGACGTTGGCCGCAAATTGCGCCAGCAGCCTGTCCAGACGCGCAACGTGACGCGTGAGCGTTGCTTCGTCGTAGCGCTGCTTGTTCGCCAGAATTTCAATACTCAAACCGCCCTGCTCGTCCGGGAACAGCGCCAGTTCCAGATCGTTGACCGGTCCTGTCGCCAGCATGTGCGTTGTCGCCTGCACACCGTCCAGCGCCAGTTGATAATCAAAGACTTTGACGTTCAATACCGGACCAAACAGCGCTTCGTCGCCCGCTGCACGACCGCTGTCGCGAACAATTTGCTCGGCGTCGTAGCGCTGGTGGCGACGCATCTTTTTCAGTTGATTCGCCAGACGCTGCGCCAGCGCTGGCAGCGTTTCATTTGGATCAATATTCACCGCCATCGGCAGGACGTTCAGTACCGGACCGGTCGCGGTGAGTGCCGCCGATCCCATCCGGCGCATAAAGATGAATCCGGCGGCGTAATCGAGCCGTCCGGTCAGACGCCCCAACCACAGCACGACCAGCGCCAGCGCCAGATCGGTGCGCTGAACCTGGCCTGATGCGTGAACAAGCTGGCTAAACGCGCGGCTGTTGGCGGCTAGCTTGAGTCGTAAAATTTCCGTCGTGGCGGCACGTCCCGGCAGCGGCGCGGCAGAGAGCGACACTGGCGGCGGCAACTGTTTGCGCTGCTCGGCCCAGAACGCACCATCACGCTTCCAGGCATCGCTTTCACGGTAGCGCTGGTATTCATCCACCACCTCGGCAAACGGCGTAAACGGTGATTCGGGCGTCGGTTGATTTGCAGACCATGCGCGATAAATAGTCACAATCTGGCGGGTAATGGCTGGGAAACTGAAGCCATCAACCACTAAATGGTGATAACGCTGATACCAGTACCAGCGGTTTTCGCCCACCTGAATCAGCTGATGAAACGCCAGCGGTTGGCCGCTATCGACGCGCAGGTTCTGATTAAGATCGGCCTCCATTACCGCCATCGCCGCCGCATGCGGATCGGTGTGCTGACGCAAATCGATAATCTGTGGTTCAGCGAAAACCATCGACTCATCAACCCACTGCCACACTTCGCCGTTGTCTTCGCTAAAGCGCGTGCGCAGCGTATCGGCCTGCATCATGCCCGCCACTATCGCTTTTGCCAGCAGCGGCGCATTGATTTCGCCGTTCAGTTCGGTGTAGTGGGCAACGCTCCAGGCGTTTGGCAGTGTTGAAAGCTGCTCTGCCATCCAGATCCCCGTCTGGGCCGCCACAAGCGGAAGACGCGCGCTCATGCCTTATCCTCCGCAAAATGAGAGGGCACTAGCGTCTGCCAGTTTTCGCTCAGCCATTGTTCGCAGGCTTGCGGCGATTGCGGCTCACAGATCACGCCCCAGCCAACGGGCAATGCGCACGTTTGCGGCCACAGGCTGTACTCACCGTGGTGATTTTGCAAAATAGCGAATTGCCCCTGTGGATTGTCGAAGGGATTACTGAATTCCATACCAAACTCCTGTCGAGAGAAATCGCCAGCCTGGCGTTAATGCTGGCGTTAATGAATGAGCGGCTGCCAGAGGGTCATTAGCCCCTGCGTCAGCCCGCCTCGCCAGCAAAGCGCATCATGTCCGCCGTCGACCTGACGCCAGAAAACTGTCTGCTGCGGGTGCTGTAGTTGGCCGTAAAGCGCCTGATTGGCGCGGAAAATCAGCGGCTCGCGGCGACCTGCTTCAAGCACGATTCGCAGGCCCGTTGCCGATTTTTCACCCGATTTGAGTTGTTCGATAAGCAGCCCGTCCTGATTTGCACCGCGATGCGGCCACCAGTACGACCCCGACTGGCTGAGCACGCAGCCAAACCGCTGCGGCCAGTTGAGCCCGGCATACAGTGACGACAGGCCGCCGAAACTCTGTCCGGCCACCACAGTGCACTCCGCGCGCGCGCTGAAAGGCGTTAACGCCTGTATTTGCGGGAGTAACTCTTCCTGTACCGCCAGCCAAAAATCGGGGTTGCAGGGCAACTCGCGGCTGCGGTGCGCGGTGTCGATAACATCAATCAGCACGTACACCGCGGGCGGCAGGTGGCCCTCTTGCGTCAGGGCGGTTAGCGGCGACCAGACCGGCATGCTTTCGGCCCAGAACTGGCCGTCGAGCAGCACCGCCAGTGGGCGTTCTGCCGGGTTTTCGTCGCCGGTGGTAAAAATCCATACGCGGCGGGAATTGCCCAGGCGCGGGCTATGCCAGTCGATACATTCGGGTGGGGAATACGGTGTATCAGGGTGATTCCAACCGGGCTGAACGGGCGCGTACGGCATTTCCAGCGCCGAAACCGGGTGCCCGCGTCCACCGCGCCAGCTTTGCGGATTACGCGGATCGGAAATCGCCTTTGGCAACAGTTTGCGCCAGCCTTCGCGCAGCGCCATGCGATCGGGCGTTGCGGCGTTGAAAACCGCTTCGGCAAAATCGTATTCGTTTTCAGAGGGGATAAAACAATAACTGCCGCGCCATTCCAGGCTGAAATCGCCCTGCCACTGCCAGACGTCGGTATCAGGAATGCGTTCGAGCGATTGCGGCTGTGCGTTTTGATGGTGATCGGTGACGCCAGTGATGTAAATCCACACGCGTTTTATCGCCGACGAACGCGCCGTGCCAGCCGGATCGCGCCACCAAAAGGTGACACGATAATGGTCTTTTTCACGCGTCCATTCAGGACCGTTTTTCGACTGCCACCAGGCTTCACTTCCCGTTGTTAACGCCGTCACCCGCTTAACCTCATGTTTCACAGTATTTTGTTTCATGACAAATTTTGTTGATAATATTATTGATAACTATTTTCATTTGCAATAGCGTAGTGCCCGCGCTGTGGGAAGCGCGCTCATAAAATAACCATGCCATGCATTGTGTGCGCTCGAGGACAGGGCTGCTTACGCAATATGCGGGTGACAACTTGCCGCCTCCTCTCCCATTCGGGAATGGAGCCAAGGGGACGCGGCACTGAAAAGCAGGACGTACAATGAATAAGAAGATTCACTCCCTGGCCTTGCTGGTCAATCTGGGAATTTACGGGGTTGCACTGCCCGCGATGGCAGACGATGCCACCGCCAGCGGTGCGTCGCACGAAGACACCATGGTGATCACTGCCGCAGAGCAGAATTTACAGGCACCGGGCGTTTCAATAATCACTGCCGATGAAATTCGTAAAAATCCTCCGGCACGAGACGTGGCCGAAATCATCCGTACCATGCCTGGCGTCAACCTGACCGGCAACTCTACCAGCGGCCAGCGCGGCAACAACCGCCAGATCGACATTCGCGGCATGGGACCGGAAAACACCCTGATCCTGATTGATGGCAAACCCGTCACCAGCCGCAATTCCATCCGCTTAGGCTGGCGTGGCGAGCGCGATACCCGCGGCGATACCGGCTGGGTTCCTCCTGAAATGGTGGAAAGCATCGAAGTGATTCGCGGCCCGGCAGCAGCGCGTTACGGTAACGGTGCAGCGGGTGGCGTGGTGAATATCATCACTAAGAAATTCGATGACCAGTGGCATGGTTCCTGGAACACTTACCTGAACGCCCCTGAGCACAAAGACGAAGGTTCAACAAAACGCACCAACTTCAACCTGAGCGGCCCGCTGGGCGGCGATTTTAGCTTCCGGCTGTACGGCAATCTGGATAAAACCCAGGCCGACGCATGGGACATCAACCAGGGCCATCAGTCTGACCGCACGGGCATGTATGCCGACACGCTCCCGGCCGGTCGTGAAGGGGTCGAGAACAAAGACGTCAACGGCGTGGTGCGCTGGGACTTCGCCCCGATGCAGTCGCTGCAGTTTGAAGCGGGCTACAGCCGTCAGAATAACCTCTACGCGGGCGACACGCAGAATACCAATAATGATAACAACACCAAAGACGGCGGTCTGGTGAAGAAAAACTACGGTAAAGAGACTAACCGTATTTATCGCCAGAACTTTGCCGTCACCTGGAATGGCGGCTGGGATAATGGCGTGACCACCAGCAACTGGGCGCAGTACGAACACACCCGCAACTCACGTCTGGGTGAAGGCCTGGCAGGCGGTCTGGAAGGGTTGTTCAACAGCAATAAATTCACCGATACCGATCTGTCAGACGTGATGCTGCACAGTGAGGTGAACCTGCCGATCGATTTCCTGGTGAATCAAAACCTGACCCTGGGAACCGAGTGGAATCAGCAGCGCATGAAGGATATGTCCTCCAACGGACAGGCCCAGCAAGGCGGCACGATCCCTGGCATGAGCGATAATCGCAGCCCCTATTCCCAGGCTGAAATCTTCTCTCTGTTCGCCGAAAACAATATGGAGCTGACCGACAGCACGATGTTGACACCGGCGCTGCGCTTCGATCATCACACCATTGTAGGCAATAACTGGAGCCCGTCCCTGAACCTGTCTCAGGGCTTAGGCGATGACTTCACCCTGAAAATGGGCATCGCGCGCGCGTACAAAGCCCCGAGTCTGTATCAGACCAACCCGAACTATTTGCTCTACAGCAAAGGCCAGGGCTGCTACGCCAGCGGTGACGGCGTTGGTTGCTACATGATGGGCAACGACGATCTGAAAGCCGAGACCAGCATCAACAAAGAGATCGGTCTGGAGTTCAAACGTGACGGCTGGATGGCGGGCGTGACGTGGTTCCGCAACGATTACCGCGATAAAATCGAAGCCGGTTATACCCCGATTGATCAAACCTCTCTCGGCAAAACCAAAACCGATATTTATCAGTGGGAAAACGTGCCGAAAGCGGTCGTAGAAGGCCTGGAAGGGACGTTGAATGTGCCTGTTACCGAAACGGTAAACTGGACCAACAATCTGACTTACATGCTGCAAAGTAAGAACAAAGAGACCGGCGATCGTCTGTCGATCATCCCGGAGTACACGCTGAACTCAACGCTGAGCTGGCAGGTACATCAGGATGTATCGCTGCAATCCACCTTTACGTGGTACGGCAAACAGCAGCCGAAGAAATACAACTACAAAGGCAAACCGGTGACCGGTTCTGAGAGCGACGAAGTCAGCCCGTACAGCATCGTGGGCCTGAGCGCGAGCTGGGATGTGACCAAAAACGTCAGCCTGACCGGTGGCGTGGATAACGTCTTCGATAAACGCCAGTGGCGCGCGGGTAATGCGCAAACCACCGGCAACGACAAAACCGGAGCGTATATGTACGGCGCAGGTGCGTACACCTATAACGAGCCGGGTCGAACCTGGTATATGAGCGTTAATACCCACTTCTGATAGACTGTAAGCCCTCTTCCACCGAAGGGGGCTTTTTCATCTGAGGGGATCCATGCGCACGCTTCACACCACCTTTTCCCTTGCCCGCCAAACGGTTCACCAAATCGCTTTTGAGCCCGCCACTTTTACTGACGCCGATTTGTTATGGCTGCCTCATCATCAACACCTTGCTCACGCCGCCCACAAGCGTAAAGCCGAACATCTCGCCGGACGCATCGCCGCAGCCCATGCGTTGCAGCAATTTGGTGTCTCCGCGATTCCCGGAATAGGTGTTAATGGCGAACCGCTGTGGCAGACGGGGGTCGTCGGCAGTATCACGCATACCGCCGCCTGCGCGCTGGCCGTCGTATCGAATCACACGCAGCAGCTGTTAGGGATTGATTGCGAACAGATCCTTGACGCGCTTGAGGCGCAAGAGATCAAAGACGGAATTATCGACCACGAAGAAGAGACGCTTTTACGTCACACCTCCCTGCCGTTTGCGCTGGCGCTCACGCTGACATTCAGCGCCAAAGAAAGCTTGTTTAAAGCGCTGTTTCCTAAAGTTAATGTCCTGATGGGTTTTGACAGCGCACGCGTCACGGCGCTCACAGCCGGGAGCCTGACGCTGGCGCTGACCCGTGCACTTGCTGGCTTTAACCTAGGCACGCAGTTCACGCTTCACTGGCTGCGCGATGGCGACAGGGTGATCACTCTGCTGTCACATTTTCCCGCCGCGTAGCGTTCACGCTGGTTACGACAAAAGTGATGATAAACACCAGCGCAAACAGCACCACGATGGTCGGCGCAGGCGCGCTGTCGAGGTAAAACGACAGGTATACGCCGCCGACGCACACCAGCATGGATACCATCACCGCCACCAGCAGCGCGACGTGGAAGCGCGTCGTTACCAGCACCGCTATCGCCCCAGGAGCAATCAGCAGCGAAATCGACAGAATAATACCCACCGCTTTTAGCGTCGCCACGATGGTGAGCGAGACCATGCACAGCAGGCCATAGTGCAACCACCGGGTGCGCAAACCGCTCACCTGCGCCTGCTGATAATCAAAGCAGAACAGCAGGAAATCGCGCCATTTAAGGCCAATGACCAGCGTAATCAGCGCCGCCACGATCCCGCTCTGGGCGATATCCATCGCGTTAATCCCCAGCATATCGCCAAACAAAATATGGTCGAGATGCACTTCAGGTTTAACGGCGATATAGAGAATCAACCCTGCGGCGAACATGCCGGAAAACACGATTCCCATGACGGTATCTTGCTTGATACGGCTGTTATCTTTCAGGTATCCCGTGGCGACGGCACAGAATAATCCCGCCACGAACGCGCCAAATGCCAGCGGCAGGCCGAGCATCCAGGCCAGCACCACGCCCGGAAAGACCGCATGGCTCATGGCATCGCCCATCAGCGCCCAGCCCTTCAGGACCAAAAAGACCGACAGCAGCGCGCAGGGCACGGCGACCATCAGTGAAATCAGCATCGCATTGTTCATAAAAGCGAACTGGAAGGGTTCGAGCAGTAGCGCGATCATTCCTGTACCTCCTGCGCCTGACGTGCCCGACGACGGTTTGCCAGCAGGCCATGCTTCGGTGCAAAAACAAAGGCCAGCAGGAACAGCAGCGTCTGCGCAACCACAATAATGCCGCCCGTTGCGCCGTCCAGATAATAGCTGGCCCACGCGCCGAGGAAACTGGTAAGACTGCCAATCGCCACCGAGATCATCAGCAGACGCGGAAAACGATCGGTGAGCAGCCACGCGGTGGCACCGGGCGTCACCACCAGACAGATCACCAGAAAAGCACCGACCGTTTGCAGCGCCGCCACGGTGGAGACCGCCAGCAGCGTAAAGAACAGAATTTTCAGGCGCTCAGGACGCAAGCCGATGGCGCGAGCGTGATTCTCATCGAAAAACGTCACCATCAGATCCTTCCATTTGAACAGCAAAACCAGAATCGAGACCACGCCAATGATCGTGAGCTGCAGGATATCTTCTGGCGCGATGGCCAGAATGTTGCCCAGAACGATGGTTTGAATATTCACGGAGGTCGGATTGAGCGACACCATAAAGAGCCCCAGCCCGAAAAAGGAGGAGAAAATCAGCCCAATAATGGCGTCTTCTTTCAGGCGGCTTCGCTGGTTGAGAAACAGCATGCTGGCCGCCGCCAGCCCGCCCGACAAAAATGCCCCCAGCGAGAACGGCAGCCCGAGCATATACGCCCCTGCCACACCCGGCACAATCGAGTGCGACAGCGCATCACCAATCAGCGACCAGCCCTTGAGCATCAAATAGCACGAGAGAAACGCGCACAATCCGCCCACCATCGCCGACACCCACATCGCATTCAGCATGTACTCATAGCCGAAGGGTTCCAGGAGCGCGTTCATGATGGTTCCCGCTTATCCGCAGGCAAACGATGTGAGACAAAAGGACGCTCATCATCAGTGATAATGCGGTCTTCGGATCCGCTAAGCACCACGTGGCGCAGCACGCCGCTGAAGGCGCGCTCAAGATTATCGGCGGTGAAGGTGGTGTCCGTTGGGCCGCTCGCCAGCACGGTACCTTTCACCATCACGGTGTAATCGCAAAATTCGGTCACTGAACCCAAATTGTGAGTCGAGACCAGCATCGTTTTGCCTTCGTCGCGCAGTTCGCGCAGCAGGCTGATAATTCTGGCTTCGGTTTTGACATCCACCCCGGTAAACGGCTCATCGAGCAGGATAACTTCGCCCTGCTGCGCGATGGCGCGTGCCAGGAAGATGCGTTTTTTCTGCCCGCCGGACAGCTCGCCGATTTGTCGATGGCGTAACTCGAGCATATCAACGCGAGCCAGCGCCTCGGTGACAATCTGACGATCCTTCTCCTTGGGGATACGCATGAATCCCATATGGCCGTAGCGCCCCATCATCACCACATCTTCGACAAGCACGGGAAACGACCAGTCCACCTCTTCCGACTGAGGGACGTAGGCGACCAGATTCTGCCGCAGCGCCTGCTGGGTGGGCATGCCCAGAATCGCGATAGTGCCGCTCGCCGCCCGAACAAATCCCATCACCGCTTTAAATAACGTTGATTTACCGGAACCATTCACGCCAACAAGCGCCGCAATGGAGCCACCCGGTACGCTGAACGTGGCGTTCCGTAAGGCGGTGTGACCATTGCGATAGGTCACCGTCACATCGGAAACGACAATCCCCTGAGCCTGCATATTTTACTCCTTCATGCCGTCGTGAATGCCCTGAACCAGCGTGCGGGTCGTGACATTGAGCAGATCGAGATAGGTTGGCACCGGGCCGTTTTCGGCGCTCAGAGAATCCACATACAGCACGCCGCCGTAGTGGGTGTCGGTTTCACGCGCCACCTGACGAGCCGGTTTATCGGAAACGGTACTTTCGCTGAACACCGCCGGGATGTGATTTTTCTTCACCAGGTCGATCACTTTGCGCACCTGCTGCGGCGTACCCTGCTGATCGGCGTTGATCGGCCACAGATAAAGTTCCTTCAGCCCTAAATCCCTCGCGAGGTAGGAAAACGCCCCTTCGCTGGTAACCATCCAGCGCTTGTCTTCTGGGATATCAGCCACCTGCTTGCGTAGCGGTTCAAGCGTCTGGGTGATTTTTTGCTTATAAATCTCAGCGTTACGCTGATAAGTTTGGGCGTTCGTTGGATCGTACTTCATCAGCGCATCGCGAATGTTATCGACATAAATCAACGCGTTGTCCGGGGACATCCACGCATGCGGATTGGGTTTGCCGTTATACGGCCCTTCGTTTATCCCCATCGGCGTGATCCCTTGCGTGACTTCCACTTCCGGCACGCCATTCAGATGCTGGAAGAAACGCTGGAACCACAGCTCCAGATTCATGCCATTCGACAAAATCAGCTGTGCCTTTTGCGCGCGTTTGATGTCGCCGGGCGTCGGCTGATATTCGTGGATCTCTGCACCAGGTTTGGTAATTGAGGTCACTTCAGCTGCATCGCCCGCGACGTTTTTCGCCATATCGGCAATGACGGTAAACGTAGTGATTACCCTGAATTTTTCCGCTGCAAATGCTCCCGAGGTGCTCACCGCAGTGAGTAGTATGCCGAACAGCCCCTTTTTAAATCCTTGCCATGGTCGCATCGCGAGAGCCTCCTGAAGTGGTTAAATTCAAAGCAAAATTAGCCTGTGCTATCTTATATAGCACAGGCTATATTTAAATGAAAATAATTATCATTAAAGTTATGTCAGTTAGGGCTCTCCGTCGGATCGTGGCGCTGGTGTGCTTGTGCCTCGGCCATACTTCGTCGTTCGCAGGATTAACGTCACTGTTTCTATTATAACGCCATGGATAAATCCACAGTGCCGTATTATTGGCGAATGTTAATAATTGCGAAGCGGCTCGAATATAAAGTGAAATAGAGTTGTCTTACATTGGTAATATTCCAGGCGCATACGTTGATTATTCAAATCAGTCATCATCGTCTCTTCAAAAAACAGCCAAAAACCGGAGTTTACACAGGGCTTTTAAAAGCGTTCAATGGTTTGTGGAGGGAGTCATTCGGCCGTTTTCTCCAGATTTCCTGAAATCGTACTGCTCAATACTGGAGTCAGAATCATGATCAAACGTGTATTTCTCTGTGCTTTCATGCTGTGTAGCTTTTCAGTCAGTGCCGCAAATGGTGGGAATGGCGGAGACGGCGGAAACGGGGCTGACGGTGGGAATGGTTCAGACGGAGGCAGCACCGATAACACACCAGGCCGTTCAGGTTGCCCAGGAGGAACAGCGCCGGATAAATCCGGGAAATTTTATCTTCCTGGGACTCACGAGCAATGTAATCCTGGTAAGCAGGACGCATTACGCGCGAGGTAACGCTTAGTGACTGTGCCGCAAACAAAAGCTGAATTGCTTTCAGCAATAGATAAAAATTTCAGTCAATTAATGGGCTATCTCAACACCATCCCTGAAGAGATGACGTTGGATAACTCCATGGATGGGCATGCGAAAGGCACGCAGATGAGTGTTCGCGATCTGGTTTCTTATCTGCTCGGCTGGAACCATCTGGTGGTGAAATGGATAACATCTGACCAAAAAGGGTTACCCGTTGATTTCCCGGAAACCGGATTTAAGTGGAATCAACTCGGTCTTCTGGCGCAAAAATTTTATGCGGATTATCAAGAATTAAATTATCACGCGTTACTCAATGAACTCGAATCAGCAAAAGAAAATATAGTAAGACTGATTGATGAACGCTCGAACGATATTCTTTATGGTAAACCCTGGTATACGAAATGGACGATGGGACGCATGATCTCTTTTAATACGTCATCACCGTATGCCAATGCGAATGGAAGAATAAGACAGTGGGCCAAAAATAATCATTTCAAATTAACATAAAACCCCGCGCAGAAAGATCTGAGCGGGATTTTACTTTTCGGCCAGGAAATAACTCTCACCAAAAGATATTTTCATTACTCGCGAGCAATAAATTTAGAGCGGCAGTCGATATTCGATAACGCCTGGCTTTTCTGCCACCCAGTTATACAGCCTCTGCGCCGTCACGTTTTTCTCCTGCGTATGCCAATATAACCGCCCGCACTCACGCTCTCTGGCCTTTTGTTGGACATATTCAATCAGCTGTTTGCCGATATTATTTCCTCGGCTATTTTCAGCGACAAATAAATCTTCTAAATAACAAAAGTCATTTACAGACCATGTTGAGCCATGAAAAACATAGTGAACAAACCCAAGAATCATTTGCCCTTTTTTCGCCACCGCACAATGGATATCTTTATCGGCATCAAAAAAGCGCTTCCAGGTTTCAGTGGTTGTCTCTTCAGGCAACTGGACCTCATAGAATTGCTGATACTTCAGCCAGTAAGGCAGCCACTTTGCATAATCGTCCTCTTGAACGGGGGCCACAGAGATTTTTAAATTTTCATCCATCATATCAATCACCTTATAGAACCTTATCAATCTTGATAGTGAAAGAGTACGCCCCTTAGTGGTATCATATAAGATACACTTTTTGATTTTTTAAGGGATCCACTTTGTGAACAAAAAAAGCGTTGTGAGTTTTCCCGGCTTAATACTTAAAAAAGGAAAAATCAAAGAGCAGTTTTATTTGACCCTTAAAGAACTGATTCTAAATGGTCAACTGAAGGCGGGCAGTAAACTCCCCTCCAGCAGAACCTTCTCTGAAATGATGTCAATTTCCAGAAACTCGGTGCTAGCCGGTGTCGATCGCCTTATCGATGAAGGTTATCTCATGACCAAACACGGCTCAGGAACCTTTGTCACCTCAACTGTTCCTGATGATGTGATACATATTAAAGCCATTGCCACTGGTCAGGACACCAGTCCCGAAAATAGTGTTCCCACTATTCATCCTGACCGTGATGCGCTGACAAAAATATGGCAGAAAACCGCGCCGCTCTCCGGGAACAATATGACGTTTAATATTGGTATCGGTTGTGTCGATTTATTTCCCTATGAGCTTTGGGGGCGCATGTTAGGGCGTATCTGGCGTCAATTTCGTCATCAGGATGGCAAACTCCATGAGCCCCTGGGATATAAACCCTTAAGAGCCGCGATCGGCGAATACGTCCGCGCAACGCGAGGTGTACATTGCTCTGACGAACAGATACTTATCGTCAATGGCACCCAGCAGGCGATCAATCTTACAGCGCACGTCCTTTTACAAAGAGGCGACGAAGTGTGGCTGGATGAACCGGGTTACGACGGGGCGTTAGGCGCATTTACGTCCATGGGGGCGACAGTCCGCCCTGTCATCAGCGACAATAAAGGTATGGATATTTCGTATGCGATAAAACACTGGCCACAGGCAAAAATGATTTTCACGTCGCCCTCTCATCAATTTCCTCTTGGCGGCACATTAAGTTTATCCAGAAGAATTGCGCTGCTTGACTGGGCTTCAGAAAATAAGATGTGGATTTTTGAAGATGACTATAACAGTGAATTCAGATATACCGCTCAACCCATACAGGCCCTTCAGGGACTGGATAAACAACAGCGGGTAATCTATGCCGGCTCATTTTCTAAAATGATGTTCCCCGGATTTCATTTGGGTTTTTTAGTGATACCCGAGAGTCTCGTGGAGTCATTTAAAATCGCCAAATATTACGGCGATACGCGTACCCCTTATTTGGAACAAATGATACTTGCCGCATTTATTTCCGAAGGACATTACGCGCGTCACGTCAGACGGGTAAGAAAAGCCTGTCATGAACGACAGCGCGTAATGATCGAAGCCATCCAGTTGTACTTACCAGAAATCACTCTCGCCGAACCTTTCGATTCAGGCATTCACATCGTCTGTTGGTTAGCCGAAGGGATTCAGGAATCGTATATGATCGATCAATGCCGTAAAGCCGGTTTAGGCGCGCAACCCCTTTCACGATACTGCCAAACACAGCCTACGAAGCAGGCCATTCTGTTCGGTTTTGCAGCACATACACCGTCAGAAATAGTTGACGGTATAAAAAAACTGGCTCAAACAATGACGCGGTAAAATCATCCACGCCCGCAACCCCACTGCGTCGCGGGCCTGTTTTCTACTTCTGCGCTACCGTTTGTTCAAAGCATCGAGATACCGCTGAGCACTGCGGGCTTCGGAAGGATCAGCCTGCTGGCTGGCGGCTTTTTCATACCAGTAACGCGCCTGCTCATTATCTTTCGGCACACCGCTACCGTTTTCGTAAAGAAAACCCAGTAACTTTTGATCGCCCGGGCTGCCTTGATCTGCCGCTTTGCGAGTCCAGCTCGCCGCCTGTACCGGGTCTTTCGTGACGCCTTCACCCATCGCATATTTAGTGGCAATACTGGTTTGTGCGTACAAATAGTTTTGTTCGGCTGCGCGCTTCATCCATTCAAACGATTGCTGCTCGTTTTTTTCAACACCATGACCGTACCGGTAGCGTTCGCTTAACGCATACTGCGCTGGCGCATAGCCTTGCTCGGCGGCTTTGGTAAACCAGGATACGGCTCTGGGCGCATCAATACTCACGCCAATGCCGTTGTAGTAACAGTTGGCCAAATCGTGCTGCGCGACTTTATTACCACGATTCGCCTTTTCAGTGGTTTGCTGAATGTCGTCACACGCGGGGAAATGAGGGTTCGCGGCGCTGGCCGCTGCGCTCCATAACATCACGACAGCACAAGCAACTTGCCAGCGAAAATGGGTGTTTTTCACGTTTTGTTTCTCTCTTTATGGGATCGTGCCTACGGGCATTCTAAGGTGATAGCGAGCGTTGCTCATAATCCAGCATAACCGTTAACGAAAATCCTCAAGACGCTTTGTCTGCCGCCCTTCTGCGTCAAAATTCTCCGCCGCCAGCCACGCGCGAAATTCCGCATCACGTTCCGGCCATTCGGTATCAATAATAGAAAGCATGTCGCTGTCGCGGTTACGCCCTTTACGCACCAGTTTTTGCCGCAACCGCCCTTCCCAGACGAATCCCAGCCGTTCTGCCGCATTGCGTGACGCAACGTTCATCGAATCACATTTCCACTCCAGCCGACGATAGTTATGTTCGAAGGCATTTTTCAGCAGAAGCCAGACAGCTTCGGTGCCCATCGCGGTGTTTTTCATTTTGCGCGACCAGGTGACGTGGCCGATTTCCACCGAGCCCATCATTCGTTCAATCGCCATGTAACTCACCAGCCCCACCGCCCGCTCTGAATGCACATCCATCACGGCATAGGGTACCAGCCCGTCATCCATCACTTTGCCGATAATCCAGTGGGCCGTCGCCTCCACGTTTTCAGGCTGGGTGCTGGCAAGCCACGTCCAGTCGCTGTCATCGCCCATGGAATAGGCATCGAAAAGGTCGGCGGCGTGAAGCGTGGCATCCAGCGGTTCCAGCCGACAGAACCGCCCGATGAGCGGCGTGCGGGTTAAAAGCTGCGCCCCCGTCCAGTCCGGGACAATATCGTTAACGATTTGACCATGTTGATTGATTTCCGGCACGTCTGTGACTCCCTGATATGTAATGTATTTGTTATATCAGGACAAAAAGCAGGCGGGAAGGGTTTGTTTGTTCGCGGCGCTTAATAGCCATTACGCATGCCTTATACCGTGCAGGCATAAGCAAAGCAGAATTTGAACTTTGCGGAAATTCTGACTGCGCCTAACGTAACGGAGCCTAAAACAATCACAATAAATCACTTTCCAGGGATCGCTATGACGAAAAAATTGCTGCCGTTACTGGTGCTGGCTGCGCTGTCTGCCGCCGCCCACGCCGCTACTCCGCCAAATACACTGGTTGTCGCACAGGGTCTTGATGACATCGTCAGCCTCGATCCCGCCGAAGCCAATGAGCTTTCGAGTATTCAGACGGTGCCCAGCCTCTACCAGCGTCTGGTTCAGCCAGACCGCGATAATCCGGAAAAAATCACCCCAATTCTGGCGGAAAGCTGGCAGGAAGATGCCGCCGCCAAAACGCTCACCATTAAGCTGAAACCCGACGCGAAATTTGCCTCCGGTAACCCATTGCGCCCGGAAGACGTGATTTTCTCGTACACCCGCGCGGTCACGCTGAACAAATCCCCGGCGTTTATTCTGAACGTGCTGGGCTGGGAGCCGGGCAATATCGCCAGCCAGCTGAAAAAAGTGGATGACCATACGCTCACGCTGCACTGGACAGCGGACGTCAGCCCGGCGGTGGCGCTGAATATTCTCTCCACGCCGATCGCCTCGATCGTCGATGAAAAGCTGGTTTCTGGAAATATTAAAGATAATGACCAGGGCAACGCATGGCTGAAAATGCACTCTGCGGGCAGCGGCGCGTTTAAGATGAAGGTTTACCAGCCGCATCAGGCCATCGTGCTGGAAGCCAACGAAACGGCACCTGGCGGCGCACCGAAGCTGAAAAATATCATTATTAAAAACGTACCGGATCCGGCCTCTCGTCGTCTGCTGATCCAGCAGGGCGACGCAGACGTGGCGCGCGATCTGGGTGCTGACCAAATCAGCGCGCTGGAAGGCAAAGCGGGTGTGAAGGTGCTGAGCATTCCGTCAGCCGAGCAAAACTATCTGGTGTTTAACGCCGGCAATAGCGCCAACCCGCTGCTGAATAATCCGGCGTTCTGGGAAGCATCGCGCTGGCTGGTAGATTATGAAGGCATCACCAAAAATCTGCTGAAGGGCCAGTACTTTGTGCATCAGAGCTTCCTGCCGGTCGGTCTGCCGGGCGCGCTGGAAGATAACCCGTTCAAATTCGATCCAGCCAAGGCGAAAGAGATCCTCGCCAAAGCGGGCATCAAAGACGCGCACTTCACGCTGGATGTGGAGAACAAACCGCCGTTTATCACCATCGCCCAGTCGATGCAGGCGAGCTTTGCTCAGGGCGGCGTAAAAGTGGATCTCCTCCCGGCCGCGGGTAGCCAGGTGTATGCCCGCGTACGCGCGAAACAGCATCAGGCCGCGATTCGCCTGTGGATCCCGGATTATTTCGATGCGCACTCTAACGCGAGCGCCTTTGCGTGGAACGACGGAAAATCCAGCACCGTGGCAGGGCTGAACGGCTGGAAAATCCCCGAGCTGACCAAAGCCACGCTGGCAGCGGTCGCCGAGCCGGATCCGGCGAAACGTCTGGATTTGTACACCAAAATGCAGCAGGAATTGCAGCATAACTCCCCGTACGTGTTTGTCGATCAGGGCAAAACCCAGATTGTGGTGCGCGACAACGTGAAGGGTTATCAGCAGGGGCTGAATGCGGATATGGTTTGGTACGATCGGGTGACGAAATAAATAAAACAGCGATGAAATACTAAAGTGACTATAAGACATGCAGCGAGGGTTTTGATCCCCTCACCCCTTTGAGGAAAGGGTTAGGGTGAAGGGAAATATGCGGCGCTGTAGGCCGTTCCGTTCACCTTACGAGTCTTGCTACTTTGTCATACCTGTACTCGTGAACGTGCTAAGGGGGCTTATCGCCGCCCCCTTAGCCATCCCGGCTCCCGGCAAGAAAATCGCCGCTGCGCGGTTCCCTCGTCTTATGCCTTCCGGCTTTTCGGGGGCGGGCGGAGGTAACGTCCCTGTAAATCCGCCCTCGCCGCGCATCCATGCGCGTCGCCCCGGCCTACAGTCAACGACTCAGCGATTTACAGCCGGACCCCGTCGTCGCGGTCATTTCTGAGTTAACCTTGACCTGACAGTTGCTGAATATTTTAAAAATGAATAAAGAGTTTTTATGCCACATCTTTCTTCCAGCGTGACGCGTTTTTTACAAGGTCTCGTCACCCTGCTCCTCACGCTCCTCGGGCTTTTGCTCGTCACCTTTGCGCTCTCCGCGTTTTCCCCCGTCGATCGTGTATTACAGATCGTCGGGGATCACGCCAGCCAGTCCACGTACGATCAGGTTCGCCATCAGCTTGGGCTGGATCAGCCGCTACCGGTGCAGTTCTGGCACTATCTGCAAAATCTTGCCCACGGTGATTTAGGGATTGCCAGCGCGACCGGGCAGCCAGTGTTACAGGATCTACTTCACGCCTTCCCGGCCACACTGGAGCTTGCCACGCTGGCGCTGATTATCGGTTCCGTTCTCGGTGTGATCGCAGGCGTTCTGTGCGCGCGCTTTGCTGGTTCGCCGCTCGATTTAACCATTCGAACGCTGACGCTACTCGGCAACTCGGTGCCTATTTTCTGGCTCGGGCTGCTGATGCTGGCGCTGTTTTACGCGAATCTGCAATGGAGCGCGGGTCCCGGCAGGCTGGATGATATCTGGCAATACACCGTCGAGCCGCGCACCGGCTTTGCGCTGATTGATACATGGCTGTCGGGCGACAGCGCAGCGTTCAAAAACGCGGTCAGCCACCTGGTGCTGCCGGTGCTGCTGCTGGCCTATTATTCGCTGGCAAGCATCACCCGCCTCACGCGCTCCGCGTGCCTGAGCGAAATGAATAAAGAGTACATCCTGCTGGCGCGCGCCAAAGGTGCCGGGGAGATGACCATTCTGCTGCGCCATGTGCTGCCAAATATACGCAGCACGCTGTTCACCGTGATTGCGCTGTCGTACACCAGCATGCTCGAGGGCGCGGTGCTAACCGAAACGGTTTTCTCCTGGCCGGGTATTGGCCGCTATCTCACCACCGCGCTATTTGCGGGCGATACCACCGCCATTATGGGCGGGACGCTGGTGATTGGCGTGTGCTTTGTGCTGATTAATAACCTTACTGACCTGCTTGTGCGGGCAACCGATCCCAGGGTGCGCTAATGCCGTTTTATCTTTTCTTACGCCGCCTGCGCCGCTCTCCCGCGGCGTTTTGCGGGCTTATTGCTATCGCGATTTTAGTTTTTATCGCCCTGTTTGCGCCGTGGCTCGCACCGCTCGATCCCAACTGGCAGGATGCCGCTTCGCGTCTGCAGGCACCGAATAGCGCCCACTGGCTCGGCACCGACAGCTACGGGCGTGACCTGCTGTCTCGCCTGATTTACGGCAGCCGCCCGGCGCTGGGTCTTGTCGCGTTGGTCACCGTTATCACCCTGCCCGCCGGATTGCTGGTAGGGATTGTGTCCGGCTATTACGGCGGCTGGATAGAGCGCGTGCTGATGCGCTTTACCGACGTGGTGATGTCGATGCCACGTCTGATTCTGGCTTTTGCGTTCGTCGCCATGCTCGGGCCCGGCCTGGTGAATGGCGCGCTGGCGTTAGCGCTCACGACCTGGCCGGCATATGCGCGTCAGGCGCGGAGTGAAATCCAGCGTTTACGCCACAGCGATTATCTGGCTGCCGCCGAGATGATGGGGATTCGCGGCGGGCGATTATTGCTGGGGCACATTCTGCCGCTGTGTTTACCCTCTGCGATTGTGCGTCTGGCGCTCGATCTGGCGGGGATTATTTTGGCCGCCGCCGGGCTGGGTTTCCTCGGCTTGGGCGCGCGTCCGCCGATGGCCGAGTGGGGAGCAATGATCGCCGACGGAATGCAGGTGATTTTCGATCAGTGGTGGATTGCCGCCATTCCGGGCGGGGCGATTCTGTTCGCCAGCCTGGCGTTTAATTTATTGGGCGATGGCCTGCGCGACATACTGGAGCCGCATCATGGCTGAACCCCGCGTCATCGTCGACGCGCTGAATATTGACTACCCCGCCGCGCGCGTGGTCAACAATCTGAGCTTTACGTTGGGCAATGAACGGCTGGCGCTGGTCGGCGAATCCGGGTCGGGCAAATCCATGTCCGCCCGTGCGTTAATGGGTCTGGTACGCCAACCCGGCGTGGTGAGTGCTCGCCAACTTAACGTGCTGGGCAACGATCTGCTGACCCTGAATAACCGCCGCTGGCAGGCGCTGCGCGGCAATGGCATTGCGATGGTGCTTCAGGATCCGCGCTACGCGCTCAATCCGGTAAAAAACGTTGCGGCGCAGCTGGAAGAGGCACTCACGCTGCATCAATCTTTGTCGCGTAAAGAGCGGGCGGAACGCGTTCGCGAGATGATCCACGCCGTCGGGCTAAACGATGCGGTATTGGCCCGTTACCCCGGCGAATTATCAGGTGGAATGGGCCAGCGCGTCATGATCGCCATTGCGCTGATGAATAACCCGCGGGTGCTGATTGCCGATGAGCCGACCTCTGCGCTTGATGCGCGGCTGCGCAATCAAATCCTTGAGCTGCTGGTGCAGCAGTGTGAACAGCGCCAGATGGCGATGCTGCTGATCAGCCATGATTTGCCGCTGGTGGCGGAGCATTGTGACCGGGTGCTGGTGATGTATCAGGGTGAAAAAGTTGATGAAATGGCGGCGAATCGCCTTTCGCAGGCCACGCACCCATATACCCGCACGCTGTGGACCTGTCGGCCCGATGCCAGTACCTATGGGCAAATGCTGCCCACGCTGGATCGTACTCAGCCATGGGAGGAGTCGAAAAATGGCGCTCGTTGAAGTCAGTCAGTTACAGGTCGCGTTTGGCGAGAAAAGGGCGGTATCGGCCGCCAGTTTTACGATTGAAAAAGGCGAAACGTTTAGCCTGATTGGTGAATCCGGCTGCGGCAAATCCACCCTGCTTCGCGTGCTCGCCGGGTTACAACGCCAGTGGAGCGGCAATCTCCGGCTGCTGGGCGAAAACCTGAAGCCCGACGCCCGTTTTACAGGCGCGCTGCGTCGCAACGTGCAGATGGTTTTTCAGGATCCGTGGGCGTCGCTGCATCCAAACCATACGATTTCACGCACGCTTTCGGAGCCGTTAAAAATCCACGGTGAAACGCAGAGTGCGGAAAAAGTGGCCGAGGCGTTAGAGCAAGTCGGGCTTGCGGCAGATGCAGCGAAACGCTATCCGCATCAGCTCTCCGGCGGGCAGCGCCAGCGCGTTGCCATCGCCCGCGCACTGCTCCTTCGCCCGCAACTTTTGCTGCTGGATGAGCCCACGTCAGCGCTGGATATGTCGGTGCAGGCGGAAATTCTCAATTTACTCAACCGCCTGAAACAGCAGCACGGTATGACCTATTTGCTGGTGAGCCATGATGCGGACGTGATCGCGCATATGTCCGATCGCGCGGCGTTTATGGCGCACGGGCAAATTCAGCGGGTGTTTGATCGCCAGGCCATGCTTAACGGTGAACATCGCATGGGCTAACGCTTTGCCTTCAAGCCGGGCAGCTTCAGCCGCCCGGCTTTCTTCTTACCCCAATCACCTTTTCCTTTTCCTTAAACCGGTTTCCGATCACAAGACGAAAATTGGTAGGTATTTTGATAACTATTTACAATTGTAAATGATATACATTTTCATTATCATTTTTCGTTACGTAAGCAACTGTAAAGAAAAATGACATGATGACCTCAACGCTAAAAAAAACCACCTACTGTGCGCTGGCCATTTCTATGGCGATCCACTCAGGCGCCGTATTCGCCAAGCAATTCACCGATAAGGATTTCCAGTCGCAACCGCTGGGGCATGGCGTTTACGAACTGGCGTATGATAATGCGCAAAAGGCGCTGTACGCGGCGTCTGCGCCCTCTTTTGAAGAAGATAAAAAGGCCGGTTTGGTTTTCCGTTTGAATGCCGATTCCCTGCAGATCGATCAAAAAATCACGACTGAACGCCGTACGTTTGCTGTCGCCCTGGATGAAGCAAACCACATTCTGTATCTCGGTAATGCGATGGAAGGGTCAGTCACTCTGCTGGATACCCGCACCCACAAACCAATCAAAACCATTCAGCTGAGTGATGACTCAAACCCGGACCGACAAGCGCACGTTCGCGAAGTGGTGCTGGATAAAAAACATCACCGCCTGTACGTCTCCGGAATCGGCAGCAAGGACAAAGGCCTGCTGTGGGTTGTCGATACGCAAAAACAAGTGCTTGCAGAGACAATTGAGAAGCTAGAGCCCGTCGGCTTTGCGGTGGATGAAGCAGGTGACAAAGTGTACGTGGTCACCGGAACAGGCGAGCTGGTCACGCTCGACGGAAAAACGTCAAAACCCCTTAAACGCGTGAAAGTCGATCCTGCTGACCCTGAACATTACTTCCTGAATATTGCCCTGAACACGGCCAAAGGTGTGGGCTATATCGCCGATACCAACACCGCGGATGTGCTGGTTGTTGAACTGGATTCCGGCAAGCTTATCCACCGTATCCCTTCGCCGAACTCCATCGCCGTGGTTTATCACCCTGCGCGCAACGAAATCTACGTTACCCACCGCAACGCTCATCAAATCAGCATTATCGATGCAAACAGCTATGCCGTGAAGCACACCATTAAAACCGCCGCCATGCCGAACAGTCTGGTGCTTTCTGCCGATGCCAGCACGCTGTATGTCAGCGTCAAACAGGACGAAAAAGCGAAAGAAGCGGACTACGTGCTCAAGATTGATTTAACCCAATTCTAAGGATTCTGTTGTGATGATTCAGACACGTACGGCGGTGGCGGTTGCGCTCGCCCTGACCGCCTCCCCGGCCGCTGTTTATGCAGCAGAGACCGCCCCACTCAATGAAGATCAGATTGTCGTCACCGCGACCGGTTTCAGCCAGGAACGCCGCGAAGCCCCGGCAACCATTTCTGTCGTCAATGAAAAGGAACTCAATACCCGCTCGAATCAGAATGTGACGGAAGCGATTCGTGAGATGCCGGGCGTGCTGGTCGGCAATGGTCACGGAAGCCTGGCAACCGGTGACGTACAGATGCGCGGCATGGATTCCACCTACACGTCGTACATGGTTAACGGTATTAAACAAGCCACCCGCGAATCGCGCCCTTACGGACACCATATTGGGACTGAAGCGGCCTTTATGCCACCGATAGCGGCCATCGAGCGCATCGAAGTGATCCGTGGGCCGATGTCCTCTCTGTATGGTTCCGACTCCATCGGCGGCGTGGTCAATGTCATCACCAAAAAAGCCTATAACCTCGAAAACTGGACCGGGGTGCTGGAAAATAACTATTTCCTGCAGGAAAAGAGCGAATACGGCAACACCAACCAGACCAATGCTTTCTTAATGGGGCCGATTATCCCGGGTAAGCTTGGCGTCAGCGTGGCCGCGGATTATCTGGATCGCCGTGACGATGACAGCCAGTCGGATGAACGCTTCGTGAAGCATGAAGCCGGAAATCTGGATGCGACTATCGCCATGTCACCGACCGATACCCAGCTCTGGGATCTGAACGTCACAAAGGGTAATCAGGAAAAATCACATAATAATAAAGAATGGTATTGGGGCTTCGACCGTGATGCGGCATCACTTTCTCAGCACGCGTGGTATGGCGACGACCTGCTGGAAGTGAAGAACTACATCAGCTACGAAAAAGCCAAAACGGAATATCGCGTGCCGGGGATGAGCTCGCAGTTTATCAAGCAGCGTAACTTTGAAGCCAACAGCGCAAATACCTTCTCGCTGGGCGATCACAAGTTGACGCTTGGCGCGAACTGGACGCGCAATGAGCTGGATGACACTTTTGGCATCGAGGACAAAGAAGCCCCTGGCGTCACGCCGGTCAGTAAAATCACCCGCGATGGTTGGGCGGTGTTTGCTGAAGATGCCTGGATGATGGTGCCAGACTTCACGTTGACCACCTCCGCACGTCTGGATCACTACAGCTATTTTGGCTACCACGTGACGCCAAAACTCTATGGTAACTGGACAATCGACGAAAGCTGGGCGCTGAAAGGCGGCGTATCTGCTGGCTATAAGAAACCGGATTTACGTCAAAATAATGAAGGCTTTACCAGCGTTTATGGCAGCTACCCCTATTCTGAAATCAGCATCGGGAATGACGATCTGAAGCCAGAACAGAGCGTGAACACTGAGGTGGGCGTTTACTGGCAACAGGACGCGCTGGCGCTGGATGCGACCCTTTTCTACACCAAGTTTAAGGACAAAATCAGCGACTACACCATCTGTACCCAAACGGCCACGCAGAAATGCGTATACAACGGTTACACCGCGGACAGCGTTTACCAGTACTTTAACGTCAGCGACGCGGAAATCTATGGTATTGAGCTTAACGGCGACTGGCAGGTGACCGCCTCTCTGAGAGCCAACGCCAACTACACCTACACGCACAGCGAGCAGAAAAGCGGTGATTACAAAGGCTATGCGCTGAGCGACTTCCCAACCAGCATGGCTAACGTGTCGCTGACCTGGAATGTGCTGAATGATCTGGAGTTGTGGACCAAATCGAGCTGGCGCAGCAATTCGCCGGACATTGGCAAATCCACTTCGACAGAAGCTTATGCACTGGTGGATTTGGGCGCTCGCTACCATCTGAATAAGAACATCACGCTGATGACCGGGATTAACAACCTGTTCGATGCAAACCCGGTGTACACCACCACGTACAACCAGTCGGCCATGCTGGAAGGCCGTCGTTATAACCTTGGCGCTCGCTACGAGTTCTAAGCTCATCTACCGGAGCCATCGTGCTCCGGTCTCCTCTTTCCTTCGCTTAAAAAGCTCAATCAAGCCAGATTCTGGAAGACGCCTCGCAAACCAAAAAGTTAGCGTGTGTAATGACTTTTCTTTGCCATTTCAGGGTCGTAAAGTGCGTGCATTGCGGCACATCCGCAATCGGGTGTAGGAACCCAGACTTCACGATACGACAATGTTTGTCGCAACAGCGCGTGTCCCATTAAGATCATGGCGGCGCTGGTGGAGCAGCCGAAAAGCTGGCCGTTTTTATCGTGTACGGTATTCCTACCTCCGTCAGCGCTACCATCCCTGAGCGTCGTAACTCGTGTGGTGGTCAGGAGATATTTACTCAAAAGGAAAACCACATGGCGATTATCCCAACTTTGCCTACTTCACAATCCGCTGACAGTTTTACTCACCAATTGCTGGCGCTGTCGCTTCCCGCCACCGCCGATTCACTGCAAATTGCGGATGCCTGCACCGCGTTTGCGAGCGTGCTGGTTGAAACGGACGATGCCGAAACACGCCGTGCGCTGTGCGGGCGTTTGCTGGATGCGCTCGGTCAGCTGCATTCACTCTGCGATAGCGATCTCTCGCCCTATCTTGTAAAGCAGTTGCTCGAAGGCGAAAAAATCGACTCCTGCGCGCCGGACTGCTGGCAAAACACCGCCACACAGGTGGAGTACGCGCAGGCGCTCACGCAGGCTATTCAGGGGGGAACACTTTCTGCAAGCGTAGAGAAAACGTTAACAGGATTACTGCATGATATGGTCTGGCTGCTGGCGGAGTTTGTGAAGGAGTCGTCTGTCACACAGGCGGCCTGATAGCCACCCCAGCATTAAATCAGCGGTGCCGAAATTCTGCAGGCGTCAGCAGGATTTCGGCACTGAGTCCGTCTGAATAATGTTAGATCTTGAGCATTTTTACCGTGGCTTCGATGTCTATCTCATCGGCGGTGAAAATGAGCGTCGAGCCCTGGAAGGTGGTGATCGCCAGTTTTTTCAGCGAACGCATTTCGCCAGGTTTAGCGGCGGCAGATTTCGGGCTGATGCTGCTCATCAATATGCCCACTGACAACACGGCATTCTCTTTATCAATGCGGGTTTCAACAGGGACTTCTTCGCTGTACACCACGAAGGACTTGATGGACGTCAGCTTGATTTTCTCGCCCGCAATATAGATGTATTTGCTTTCGGGAAGGACTTTCACCGCGAACGCCGACAGCCCTTTATTATTGGTCGTCGGTTCAAACGTCACGGCGGCATCTTTTTTGATGAGCTCTGGGTTGGCGACCTTGATCACATGAAAATAACGGTTATCACCGTTTTCATCTTTGATAAATCCAAAACCTTTATCTTCAAACCAGGTTGTGATTGTTCCGTTCATCGCCATTACCGCCTAATTAATCGTTCATCATCTCAATTTTTGCAGCGCGCAGTTTAAAGCACAATGCCCGCGCAGACCACGCCTTTGGGTTAAGTGTGGACAATAATTTTCAGCTGCGTGAGGGGATAGCGATATCCTGAAGGCGGCCGTTCGATTCGCCAGTCGACTGAAAAATGGTTATGATCCGCTCCCATTCGCCATCCGGGCAGCCCGATGTCTACCATTCTCGATACTTTTATCGCCCCGCCGTGCCATGACCCGATAGAGATTCTCTATCAGGATGAGCATCTGGTGCTGATTAATAAACCCAGCGGGCTGCTGAGCCTTTCGGGGAAGAATCCGCAAAATCTCGACTCCGTGCATTATCGGCTGGTAAAAACCTTTCCAGGCTGCACGCTTATCCATCGGCTGGACTTCGGCACGTCCGGGTTAATGGTGATCGCGCGTAACAAAACGATCAATGCCGCGCTCTGCCAGCAGTTTAGCCAGCGCACGGTGACCAAAATATACAGCGCGCTGCTCTACGGGCATCTTGAGGATAATGACGGCATGATCGACGCGCCAATAGCCAAAGATCCGGCGCTATTCCCGCTGATGTCGATTTGCGCCATCACCGGCAAGCCCGCCCGCTCGCGCTATCGGGTGATCGAGCGTTTTTATCGTGTAGGGGAAGACGGGACGGAACTGCCGCTAACGCGGGTTGAGCTGACCCCAGAGACCGGGCGTACCCATCAACTGCGCATTCATTGTCAGCAGTTGGGCCACCCTATTCTGGGCTGCGATCTGTACGGCGGTCGGCTCATGCCTGGAACCGAAGAGGCGCCACGGCTGATGCTGCACGCCAGCGAGTTGCACTTTGTTCATCCCATCAGCGAAGAGATAATCAAAGCGCAAAATGCCAGCCCGTTTTAAAGGCGAAGAGAAGATTTACGATGCGCCGAAAGCAATTCGGCGCCGTGTTCAAAACAGACAGGAATGCGTTTTTCGCGGACTTGAGATGCGATGCGTGCGTTCAATAACCGCGGGTTACCACATCAAATCGTCAGGCACTTTAAAGTCAGCATACGGATCGTCTTCATCCTGCTCTTCCTGGCTCAGCGCACTGTTTAAAACAATGCTGTTCGCATCGCGCTGGGCAATTTTATCGGCCACGACCGCAGGAATAATGGCATATTCGCTCTCGCCATTTTTATCCGTTGCCAGACGCGCAATCGCCAGACGGCCGCTGATCAACTGCGCCTGAGTGGTCTTATCGACAAACACTTTTTTAATTAAATTACCGTCGGTGAAGTTGAAACCAATATCACCTTTTGAATCGGTAATTTTATTCATTTCAATAAGCTGTTTAACCTGAGCTTTGTATTCTTTCGATAATACGGCCAGTTTTTGCTGTTCGCTCAGCTGCTTATCACGCTCAAGCTGTGACTTTTTGTTTTCCTCGACAGCCTCTCTTGCCTCACGGGCCTGAACGCGAGACTTTTTCGCCGTTCTCTGGACTTTGGCCATTTTTTTGCTGCTCACGAGACCCGCTTTTAGCATCTGCTCTTGTAAGGTAAGTTTTGTCATTTTCGCTTCTAAACCTGATGAATAATGAGTGGGATTATACCTGCAATTCTGCGGACTGTACTACTTTACAGGCTCCGCGCGCGCAGCGCTTTTCTGAGCGCCGGGCACGAATGGCGCTCGTTACGCTCTGTTTTTTCCGGCATCGGATTGCCAGTAAAGCGGCGTCCCAAACGCTTCGACGAAGTAATCAATCGCCGCTCTGACGTTCAACGGCGGGTGGCGGGTGTGGGGGTAAATCGCGGCAATACTCTGCGGCTCCGTCTTGATCGAGGTCTCTATCTCCGGCAGCAACGCCACCAGCTCACCGCGCTGTAACCGCTCGCCAATCAACCAGTCCGGGAAAAGAACGATGCCCATTCCCCCCAGCGCCGCGATAAGCAGCGTTTCCGCATTATTGGAAGACAACCGCGGCGTAACGGGATAATGCACCCACGTCCCGCCCGGTTGACGTGCCAGCCAGCGGTTTGGCCCGGAAGACCCACGGTAGACAAGGCATTGATGCCGGGCCAAATCGGCGGGGCCTTCAGGTGCGCCATGCTTTTGCACATACGCCGGTGACGCGGCCAGATGATAAAACTGCTGGCCGAAAATGCGCGCGTGGAAGGAGGAGTCCGTCAGCTCGCCGATGCGAAAGATCACGTCGGCAGCATCTTTGTGCGGATCGATATAATCGTCCGTCAGCGTCAGATCCAGGTTCAGCCGGGGATAGCGTTCTGCCAACGCGGGCAGCCACGGGGCGACGTGCCGCTGCCCAAAAAACACCGGCGCATTCATGCGGATCACCCCTGACGGCTCACGCGTGCGTTCGTCGAGTTCCCGCCGCGCATCCTCCAGACTCCCCGTCACGGTTCGCGCATAGCGGACGAAGAGATGACCACTTTCAGTCGGCATGACCGCGCGGGTATTGCGATAGAAAAGCTGCTGGCCGATCGCGTCCTCAAGCTGATGGATAACGCGCGACACCTGAGACGCTGAAATCCCTTCGCTCCGCGCCACCACAGAAAAATTCTGCGTCTCATACACGTCAATAAAAAAGCGCAGCCAGCGGATACTGATGTTGGCGAAATCGTACATTGATGCATTTCCTGCACAGGTGTTTATCGCATTATGGCATTTTTCTCACGGATGTTTCGCCGTAGTCTTCCCGGCTCGACAACGTGGGACGGTGTGTTATGCAACTGGTATTGATTTTAATGGTGATCGCGGGCGGCATGGGGCTGTCCGTAGAAGCGGGACTGCTGGGGCCGCTGGGCGGTGAAGTCGGTGATTTATGGGCGACATTCAGCGTCTTCGGCGTGGGTGCTGCGCTGACCTTTTTGCTGATGCTGTTTTTCAGCCCGCGCAACAGCCCGTCATTTTTCGCCCAGCCTTCGTGGCAACTTTTGGGCGGCGTACTCGGCCCGGTCTACGTCATCATTCTCACCGTCGCCACACCCGCGATCGGCGTGGCGATGACCATGATTGGCGTTCTGGCCGGTCAGGTGTTTAAGAGCCTGATTATCGATCACTTCGGGCTACTCGGAACGCCGCACCGAAAAATTGACAGTAAACGTATTATCGCACTGATGTTTATCATCGCGGCGCTGGTTTTAGTGGCTCAGGGATAACGTACAATGACAATAATCATGATTATTTTGGCCGTCATCGGCGGCGCGACGCTCAGCATTCAGGCCGCCATCAATGGGCAGTTGGGCAGTCGAGTTGGGGTGTTCAAGAGCGCTTTTCTGACGTTTTCCGTCGGGGCGCTGATCACCGGGCTGCTGATTTTCTTCTTCGAGTCACCCCACGCAGTCAGCCTGCTGAACGTGCCGAAATGGCAGCTGTTGGGGGCGATGTTCGGGGTACCGTACATTGTCATCATGGTGCTCGCCGTACAGCGCATTGGCACTGCGGTCGCCACCGTCGCGGTGATATTTGGCCAGTTAACCATGAGTATGCTTATTGATAACTTTGGCTGGCTGCACAATCCGTCCATTCCATTTTCGATGAGCCGTCTCGGGGCCATTGTCTGCCTGGGCCTTGCGTTGTGCTTTATTTACGCCAGCAATAAGACCAAAACAGTACCGACAAAAAAAACACTGCAACACACTGCCACTCACGAATAATCACGTTTTACAGGCAATGAATAAATAGAACTCTACAATGAAGAAACGGGTATACCCGAGGCGAAAATAAAGTGAAAGCCGACGTGGTGGGTCGTAGCATTTTAAATCGCCATTGATGGATGACCGTCGGCCCACAGCCTTTCTCATAAACGGCGAATCCCGCTTATGTTAGTGAATAAACGTTTAATCGCCGTGATCTTTTCGGTCACGGTTTTTAGCCTGACCTACGGACTCAGCTCGCCGTTGATCGCTTTCAAGCTGCTCAATGCCGGGGTGAGTGAAAGCGTGATCGGCATCAATGCCGCTATGCACGCCGTCGGGGTGTTTCTGATTGCGCCGTTTTTACCCGCCTTGTTCCGCCGATTCCGCCCTCTGACGCTGATCGTGGTATCGCTTTGCGCCATCGCGCTTATTTTTGTGCTGTTCGGCGTCGTCTCGTTCCCGATGTGGTTTTTGCTGCGAATGGGGCTGGGGCTGTTTAGCGAAATCATTATGGTGCAGACCGAAACCTGGCTTAACGGCAGCACGGTTGAACGCGCCAGAGGAAAAGTGCTGGCGCTTTACACCGCCGGGATGTCGCTCGGATTTGCCACCGGACCGCTGATTCTGGCATGGACCGGCAGCGACGGGAATCTTGCCTTTTACGTCGCCAGCGTCCTGGCTGTACTCGCTATCGTTTTGATTTTCACCTCCGGAATGCCCCGCGTCGAAGGGCACGAAGAGAATCCCGAAACGCTGCGTAACAGCCTGAAACTGGCTGCGCTGCCGATCATGGCCACGGTGTTGAATGCCGCCGTGGAGGTGCTGGGAATGAATTTTCTTTCGTTATACGCCATCAAACTCGGCTGGAGCGAGTCCGCCTCCGCGCTGTTGATTTCAGTACTGATGTTTGGCGCCATCATTTTACAGCTGCCCATCGGCTGGCTGGCCGACAGGGTCGATCGACCCAGGCTGATGACCACGCTGGCCTTTATCGCCGCCGCGCTGGCGTTTGTCTGGCCGCATATTCTCGCGTTCCATCTGCTCTCTTACGTCATGCTGTTTATCTGGGGCGGCATTTTCGTGGGGATCTATACCGTCGCGATTACCTCGGTGGGCGAACGGTTCAAAGGCGGTCAACTGGCGGGGATTTACGCAGCCATGTCAGTGGCCTGGGGCGCAGGTGCGCTGGCCGGGCCGCTGTTGGGTGGTTTCGCGATGACGTTTTCCCTGCATGGCCTGCCCTGGCTGACCGGCGCGCTGTGCCTTGTGTTTGCGCTGCTGAGCCTCTCCGGTCCGCTTAAAAGTCGTCGCTAAAACCGATGGTCAGCTCCGCAATCCTGTAAAAGGTTCAGTCTTGCGGGTGCAACGCGAGGGTTATAAAGAGGCTGATGATTCAACCTCCACTTTCACCCTGGGTTTAGACAACAGGATCATAAGCAGCTCCGTAAAGGGCACGGGCTTAAAGAAGTAGAATCCCTGCATAAAGGCGATGTTATTGCGGTGGAGATATTCCAGCTGCTCCTGCGTTTCAACCCCTTCGGCAACAATGCTGATTTTGAGTTTACGCGCGAGATCGAGTACGGAATCCAGGATTCGAGTCGAGTCCTCATGGGCGTTCACGCGGCCCACAAAACTGCGATCAATTTTGATGTAATCGATATTCAAATCATAAAGATAAGAGATCCCGGAATACCCGGTACCGAAATCGTCCAGCGCAATCGCAAAACCATTTTCATGGAGGATATTCAGGGTCTGGACAAGATGCTCATTAACATCCAACGGCTCTCGTTCCGTCACCTCAATCACCAGATTCAAATCAGGTCGGATAAAACTGTCTTTGTACTTCAGGCACTCTTCCACGAAGGAAGGCGCGGCAATATGCGACGCGCTGAAATTGATCCCGACGTGAAACCCTTCGGGTAATTTACTGGCAATGGCATTCATATGAGCCGAAACCTGCGCCATAAGGCTCTGTGTGAGCGGCACGATCAGTCCTGTTTTTTCTGCCACCGGAATAAAGGAGGCCGGCGAAATATACCCGCCTTGCGGATGTTTCCAGCGAGCCAGCACTTCGACACCGCGTAACGTGCCCTCTTTGCCATTCACGATAGGTTGATAAAAAGGAACGATCTCGTTTCTGAAGATGGCCCGGCGAAGAGACTCTTCCGGCAGCGTATTTTTATTCAGGTATTTGTCCAGCAGGTAAGCGGAGAGACCAGAAATAAGCATTAAAAAAAGTAACACCCCACCGGCCCCGTCGATCAATTTTTTCAGGCTGAATAACGGCGGCGAGTCGAAATCGATGCTGTAAGGGAAGTCAGTCGCCTGCACGCTTAAATCAGCACGGTGGGCATCGTTAACGGTCTCGACATCCCCCGTCATACCCAAAATATTTTTGCCCACTTTCAATGAATACAAAATACCGTTTAACGGGATATCCATTGCATCCCGAATATGACTGTCGCTCATGCTGATCATAATGCGGCTTCCGGCATATTCCGTTTGGTAAATCAGCACCGGGCGGCCGTTGACGGTACTGCGCGCGGGCACAAGAAGGAGTGAGGATTTCGGCAGCGCGGCGCTGTTTACCAGTAAGATACGGTTGCCAGGCAGCGACGAACACCAGACCGCATCCTTTTTGAGAATGACGATGGTTCTAAGATGAGGTTGCAACGCCGCCTCGGTGCCCAGCCGGTACTGGCCTTCCACATCGCACTCGTTGTCAGCCACCCGCATCGCCGTACGTGTCGCATGGCGGGCTTCCTCAAGAATGCTGTTCATGTTTTTAACCGCATAGCGAGCGCCCGCCAGGCTGTCTACGCGTGACGAATACCAAATCTGCGTATTAATAATAAAAACACCCAACAGAAACATTGCCACGGCCACAGCGAGGGGGATAAGTGCCTTGCGCATTGAGATGTCCTGGGAATGAGGGAGACGAGGACGCCGAAAGTGTCTGATTTATAATTATATTGAGCATGGTCGACAAAATAAAAAATAACCATGCTCCAGGTAGAATTTTCTAGCGAAAGCGGACGTTTATCAATAAAAGCGATGCATCCGATCTCATGCCGAATAAAAGGTTTCGTGCAGGTGTCGCCACATCACACGCCCATCCGGATTGATGTCAAACACCGCCGTCGCAAAACGTTGCGTTGTATTTTGCCCAGGTATTATCTGTCGTTCCGTATAGGTCACCGTCGCTCCCCTTTCACTTTCCGCGATAATTTGCAGATCGGCAATCTCAATAGTTAACCCGGCGCGTGCGCCCAGCTGCGCGCGGAAGAAACGGTTTAACGCATTAAAATCGAAAAACACGCCACTCGGAGGGACCATCGAGAAGTCAGGACCAAAACGCGATAATAAATCATCGCATGTCTCAACAGGCGTTTCGGCATTGCCCAGCCAGGCGCGGATCAGCTCATGCGTATCCAATACTTCTTTAAAATAACGATTCATTTTTGTTCCTGATTAAGGGTGAAAATAATGCTTTTGTTCGCGATACGGAAACAGCAAAACAGCGGAATGACCGCGCTACAAGCCGCTAATATAAAGCTCAAATGATAGGCCTGGTCTACGGGCAACCCGGTATCTGCAATCACATTAAACAGCAGGCTGATGAACGTCACGCCCAGGCAGAAACTCAGCTGCCGGTTAATGTTCCACAACGCGCTGGCATCGGCCAGATCCTCGTTGGCCATCCGAATAAATGCGGCACTTTGCGCCGTACTGCTGCACAAGCTGCTGCCGAATCCCATCAAGATGAACGCGAGTACCACCACCAGGGTATGCGCGGTGTGGCCGGTCAGCGCCAGCAGTCCAACGCCCAAACTGTGTATCAGGCAACCGGTGATAAACAGCGGACGTGGCCCCAGAACGTTGAAGATCTTCCCCGTCAACGTTATCGCCACGAAAGACGCCAACGCCCACGGGAGCATCATCGCGCCTACCTTCGCGGCTGACATGCCCAACTGGTTCTGCAGGTAAAACATGGCAATCAAACTCACCCCGGTAAAAATACCCGGAACGAACTGATAAATCAGCATTGAGGTCCGGAACAGAGGTTCCTTAATCAGCCGCAGGTTAAGCAATGGACTGGTTTTTTTCATCGCGGCACGCACATACCCACCCATGACGACACTGCCGATTAACAGCAGCACCGCGCCCCGTTGAGCATGATTCGATTCGCCCAGCAGGGTCAGTCCGACAAGAATCAACGTTAGCGACACGCTGGCGCTCACCAGACCGGAAAGATCCAGCCGTGCAGCTTTTTCGGCAGGGGCATCGGGTTTGAGCCAGCATCTGGCCAGCATCAACGCCACCACGGCGAACGGTAAGCTCGCCAGAAACACCCATCGCCAGCTCAGGCTGTCAACGAACATACCACCGATGGCGGGCGATAGCGCGGGCGCCAGCAGCGCCACTAACATCACGGCCGATGACAGCTTTGCCCGTTCATGGCTGCGGTATAGCGCGTAAGTCATCGTCTGACCAATAGGAATCAACAATCCGCCGCCCATCCCCTGCACGCCTCGCCACGCAATAAGCTGGGGAACGGAGAATGACGCGCTGACACCGCAGGTCGCGATAATGAATACCAGCAGGGAGAACATCAGCAAACGCCTGGCGCCAATACGTTTTGCCAGCCAGCTGCTCAGCGGAATCACCAGCGTGAGGCCCAAAATATAGCTGTTACTGATCCACGCCAGCTGGCTGACGGGGGCGTCAAATTGCCGACCTATTTCAGGATAAGCCACGCTTGCGATAAACATATTCACCAGATCGACAAAGAATCCCAGCAAGTAAACGCTGGCAACACGTGCGCGATACGTCATTTCATTCTCACTCAAAACAGCCAGGCCGCGCAGTATAGGCGCATGGCGCCACGGGAAAAATCCACGTTTGCGGGTTACACTGTCAACGTATTTTTGACAATTGACTGAGCAGAACGGGTAACAACATGATCAACATGCAGCGTCTTGGGATGTATGTGGCGGTGGTAGACGCCGGAAGTTTCACCGGCGCGGCCCAAACGCTGGGGCTGACCAAAGCCGTGGTGAGCTTCAACATTAAACAGCTGGAGCAGGAGCTTGGGGTTTCATTGCTAACGCGAAGCACCCGCCATGTGGCGACGACGGATGCGGGCGAACGGTTTTATCATCGCTGCCAGCAGTTGCTTCAGGATGCAGAGCGTGTGCTCGATGAAGTCCGAAGCAATCACGGTGGGTTAAGCGGGTTACTGCGCATTACCACGACGCCAGAATACGGCGCGCGCGTGGTGGTGCCCGTGCTGGCGGCGTTTGCGGCTCAGTATCCTCACTTGCGCATCCAGCACGTCTCCTCCTCAAAAAGTGACAATCTTATTTCCGGCCGCTTTGATGTGGCGATCCGACTCGGCCAACTGGCTGACTCGACTCATCACGCCAGACTTATCGATCAATTCGATATTTACCCTGTCGCGTCGCCCGCCTACCTGGACTCGCTCAGCGAACAAGGCATCAACACGCTAGAAGCACTTGCCAATGCAAAGTGGATCGCGCACAGCCGCCTGTCCACGCCGTTAAACTGGCAGGTCTTGACGCCTGGCGGCGACCACGTGATGTTTGCCGCCCACCAACCCGTGGCGATCATGGCCGATAGCGCCGCCGCGCTGTTGGCGTTTTCACTTAATCATGCCGGGGTGGCGCTGCTTCCTTCGTGGCTCGTGCAAGATGCGCTGGCAAAAGGCACGTTGCGCCGGGTGCTACCGGATCACGTTTTCCCTCGCCAGGGCATTTATGCGCTGTACCCCAACACCCGCCATGTCCCAGAAAAGGTCAGAACGTTTATCGACTTTTTGCATAGTCGCGTGAATATGGCGCAACCGAATGAGAAATGAAGGGCAGCGCCTATACTCAAAGCATCCCACTCAACGGAGCGCGCTATGCCATTACCCGATTTTCACTCTTCCGATCCGTTCACTCTGGGCATTGAACTCGAACTGCAGGTGGTTAACCCGCCGGGCTACGATCTCAGCCAGGACTCTTCGGCGCTGATTGCCGCCGTCAAAAACGACATCAAAGCCGGTGAGGTCAAACACGATATCACCGAAAGCATGCTCGAAATCGCCACCGGGGTCTGCCAAAACATCGATCAGGCGGCGGCGCAGTTTTCTGCCATGCAGCAGGCGATCCTGCGCGCGGCGGGCGATCAGCATATTCAGATTGCGGGCGGCGGGACGCACCCATTCCAGAAGTGGCAACGTCAGGAAGTGTGTGACGATGAGCGTTACAATCACAATCTGGAGCTGTTTGGTTATCTGATTTTGCAGGCGACGGTGTTTGGTCAGCACGTGCACGTGGGCTGTCGAAACGGCGACGACGCCATCTATTTGCTGCACGGTCTGTCGCGCTTCGTCCCCCATTTTATTGCCCTGTCGGCCTCCTCGCCGTATATGCAGGGCAGCGATACGAAGTTTGCGTCGTCGCGGCTCAACATCTTCTCGGGTTTTCCGGATAACGGCAAAATGCCGTGGGTGAGCAACTGGCAAGGGTTCGAAGGATTGTTCCGCCGCCTTAGCTACACCAGCATGATCGATACCATCAAAGACGTGCACTGGGATATTCGCCCCAGCCCGCATTTTGGTACCGTCGAAGTGCGGGTGATGGACACGCCGCTGACGCTGGCGCATGCCATTAATATTGCCGGGCTGATTCAGGCGACCGCGCACTGGCTGCTGACCGAGCGTCCTTATAAGCATCAGGAGCAGGATTATTTGCTGTATAAATTCAACCGTTTCCAGGCGTGTCGTTACGGTTTAGACGGGCTGCTCACCGACGTGAATACCGGAGAGCAGAAAACCATTGCCGAAGATATGAAATGGCTGCTGGATCGCGTTGCGCCCTCCGCTGAAAAGCTGGGGGGCGCAAGCGCGATTGCCGAAATTGCCCTGATGTTAAAACAGGGCAAAAGTGAAGCCCAGCGGATGCGGGACTTTATCGCCGACGGCGGCTCGCTCATTTCGCTGGTGCAAAAGCACTGTGAGCTGTGGGCTACTCACCCGTAAGCTGATGCCCCCACTCGCGCAGGCGCTGGAACAGAACAAACAGCGCCGGGATAAAGACGATCCCCACCACGGTGGCCACCAGCATACCGCTGAACACCGTGGTGCCGATGATCCGGCGGCTCTGCGCACCTGCTCCGGTCGCCAGCATCATTGGCAGGACGCCGATAATAAACGACACGGCGGTCATCATCACCGCGCGAAAACGGCGCGACGCCCCTTCGCGTGCCGCATCGACAATCGCCATCCCTTCATTACGCCGTGCGCGGGCGAACTCAACAATCAGAATGGCGTTTTTCGCCGCCAGCGCAATCAGCAGTACCAGCCCAATCTGCACGTAAACGTCATTGGCATATCCGGCCATCCATAGCCACGTCAGCGCACCGCCAATGGCGAACAGCACCGACAGCATGACGCTCGCGGGCAGCGTCCAGCTTTCATACTGGGCAACGAGAAACAGCCACGCCATCACCACCGCCGCCAGCACGATCCAGACCGCCTGATTGCCCGTCTGCTGCTCCTGATACGACATTCCGCTCCACGCGTAGTCATAACCTGCTGGCAGATTGTCGACCAGCAGCTGGCCCATCGCCGCCATGGCGGTGCTGCTGCTCACGCCCGGCGCGGCAGATCCGCTGACCGAAACTGACGGGAACTGGTTGTATTGCTGCAAAAACGGCGCGCCGACGGTCGGCGTGATCGTCACCAGATTGCTCAAACGCACCCGCTCGCCGTTATTGCTGCGAACGTACAGCTCGCTGATTTGCTCCGCGCGCTCACGCCACTGCATCTCGTTTTGCATCACCACGTGATAAACACGGTTGTTAATGCTGAAATCCCCGGCGCGTGTGCCGCCAAATGCCGTTTGCAGACTGCTGAAAATGCGTGAAACCGGCACATCCAGACGCGCGGCGCGCTCGCGATCCACGCTCAGCGTCAGCTGCGGCACGTTGCTGCTCCAGGTGGTGAAAACCCGGCTGAGCTGCGGATGCTGGTTGGCTTTCGCCAGAACCTCACGTGTAACGCGCTCAAGATCCGCCGGGCTCTGCCCCGCCTGTGCCTGAATACGCAAATCGAATCCAGACGCATTGCCCAGTCCCGGCAGCGTTGGCGGCGCAAAGGTCATGATCGTCGCTTCCGGCAGCGCCAACAGCTGGCGTTGCAGCGTGCCCATTACCTCATCCAGCGGCGGACGTTCGCTCCAGTCTTTCAGCATCACTGAGATAAACCCGCCGTTCGAGGCGCTGGTGCCGTTAAGTAAATTAAAACCCGACACCTGAATCACGTCGGCCACGGCCGGATTGGCCGCAATCAGCTGACGCGCCGTGGACATCACCGCTTCGGTGCGCTCCAGCGACGCGGCCTCCGGCAACTGCACGCTGGCAAAGAAATAGCCCTGGTCCTCCTGCGGCAGAAAGGCTTTTGGCATAGCGGTAAAGCTGAAAACAACCACTGCCGCCGCGCCTGCGGTGGCGATAAGCGCCAGCAACGGCCGATGATTTGATACGTTGACCAGACGCGCGTAAGCATCGCGCGTGGCGTCAAGGCCGCGATTAAAACCACGGAAAATCGCCGCCGGACGCGCGGGACGCGGGCGCAACAACATGGCGCACAGCGCGGGCGTCAGCGTCAGCGCCACCACGCTCGACAGCGTCACGGCGGTGGAAAGCGTCACCGCAAACTGACGGTACAGCTCACCGACAATGCCTGGCAGCAGCGCCACCGGAATAAACACCGCCAGCAGCACCAGCGTGGTGGCGATCACCGGTCCGGCAATCTGGCGCAGCGCAAGCGCGGTGGCCGCCGTCCGACTTTGCCCTTCGGCCATCAGAGTTTCGACGTTTTCGACCACCACAATCGCATCGTCGACCACCATCGTCAGCGCCAGGATAATGGCGAACAGGCTCAGCGTGTTGGCGGAATAGCCCAGCGCATACAGCACGGCAAACGTGCCGATGAGCGACACGGGGATCGCGATGGCGACAATCAGCGTCGCGCGCCAGCTTTGCAGGAACAGGGAGACAATCACCACCACGGCCAGCAGCGTCAGCGCCAGCGAGACGCCTATCTCTTTAATGGTGGCGGCCACAAACTCGGTGGTGTCGAATTTCACTTCATAGGTGAGATCCGCCGGGAAACGGGTGGACAGGCGCTCAAGCTCGCCGCGCACCGCTTCCGCCACCCGCAAGGCGTTGGCCGACGGCGTGGGATAGATGCCCAAATAGGCGGAGTCGTGGCCGTTAAGCTGCGCGCCAGAACTGTAGCTGCGCGAACCCAGCTCGATATTCGCGACGTCTTTCAGGCGCACCAGTTGCCCCATTTCTCCGGCGCGAATAATGATATCGCCAAAGGCGTCGGCTTCGTTCAGCCGTCCTAGCCCGTTGATGGTCAGCGTTTGCTGTTGACCGTTAAACACCGGCGGCGTGCCGACCTGCCCCGCCGCGCCCTGCACGTTCTGCTCACGCAGCGCCTGTGAAATATCATCTGTCGTCACGTTCAGAGCGTTCATGCGATCCGGACGCAGCCAGATGCGCATGCTGAAATCACGCGCACCAAAGATTTGCACCTGACCCACGCCCGGCAGACGCGCCAGCGCTTCGCGGATTTGCGTGCTGGCGTAGTTACTGACAAACAGCGGCGAATGGGTTTGTTCCGGTGAGTAAAGGCTTACCCCCATCATCAGATTGGTGGCGCGCTTGCGCACCTGAACGCCGTTTTGCTGCGCATCGGCAGGCAGTTGCGCCACGGCCTGCGCCACGCGGTTTTGCACGTCGATCGCCGCCAAATCTGCGTCGGTTCCCGCCGCAAAAGTGATATTCAGGCTGTACGCGCCTTCATCAGAACTGGTCGATTCCATATACAGCATGTGGTCCACGCCGTTGATCTGCGTCTCCAGCGGCGTGGCGATGGCCTCCGCCACATCTGCCGCACTGGCACCCGGCCAACTCGCGCTGACATTCACCACCGGCGGCGTGATCTGCGGATATTGCTCCACGGGGATCAGCTTCAGCGCAATGGCCCCAAGCAGGGTGATCACCAGCGCAATCACCATGGCGAAACGCGGGCGTTTAATGAAAAACGTCAGCATAGTAGCTCCTTAATTCGCAACCTGAACGGCAACACCGGGCTGCAAGCGCTGCGCGCCGTCAGTGACCACGCGCTCATTCGGCTTTACGCCACTTTGCACTATAAACTGCTGGCCGATTTGCCCCCCGAGGGTCAGCGTGCGTTTTTCTGCCTTATCGCGATCGTTAACGACCCAGGCGTAAAAACCGGCGTCGTTTTGCTGAACCGCGGCCGCCGGAATCACCAGCGTCTGCTGCTCGCTCTGCGGGCGCAGAAACACATTCACGTTGCCGCCGGGCAGCAGGCGATGCTGCAGGTTGGCGAATTCGGCGCGAAGCATCACGCTCGCCGTGCGGGGATCGATGCGGTTATCCACCGAGGTCAGCGTACCGTTTACACGCTGGTCGCCGTTCGGTATTTGCGCCAGCCACGCGCCTTTCATCGCGCTGAGATCCGCGTGTGCTCCGGCTTTCGCCGCAAAGACCCCCTCTTCGACAGCAAAGGCAACACGCACCGGATCGAGCTGGACGATCTCGACCAGCACGCCGCTTGCCGGATTCACCAGACTACCGGTGTGGAACTGGCTGTGCCCCATCCGTCCACTGATAGGCGCGGTGATACGGGTAAAGCCGAGCGTGACGTTGCGGGCTTCAAGGCGCGCTTTGGCCTGTTCCAGCGCAGCGCGTGCCACGTCACGCTGCATCAGGGCGTTATCGACGTCGTGTCGGCTGATGGCGTTGCGGGTGCCGAGGCTTTGAAAGCGTGTGAGCTGTTGCTGCGCCTGGCGTAGCGTGGCTTCAGCGCTTTGCACTTCGGCCTGCGCCAGTCGCACCGCCGCACGCGGTTCGGCGTCATCCAGTTCAAAAAGGGCGTCGCCTTGTCGGACGTATTGCCCATCGCGGAAATGAACCTGGGTGATCACCCCTTCCGTGCGGGCGCGTAGTTCAACGGTGTGGATCGCCTCGACGCGGCCAGGGATCTGGCGTTCGGCGGCGTGATCCGTTTGATTAACGGCGGCGACACGTACCGGAATGGCCGCAGCCATGGCGGTTTGCAGAGTACAGGCAAGGAACGCGCAGGCCGTGGCGATGCGCAGGAAAGTCATTTTCATGGAAGTGCCTCGTTGAAATCCCCTCACCCCGGCCCTCTCCCGGAGGGAGAGGGAGATTAACGTCCCCGTCACCCGCAGTGAGTGTGGTTAGAGTCCCCTCTTCCACATCAGGTGTGATGAGAGTTGCCTCTCCCTATGGAAGCGGGAGGTTAATATCCCTCTCACACTCCGGGTGTGGTCAGAGTTCCCTATCCCTGTGGAAGCGGGAGGTTAATATCCCTCTCCCACGCCGGGTGTGATCAGAGTTCCCTCTCCCTGTGGAAGCGGGAGGTTAACATCCCCTCTCCCACGCCGGGTGTGATCAGAGTTCCCTCTCCCCGTGGGAGAGGGTTAGGGTGAGGGCAAAGGTTATGCAGCCTTACGGAACCTGCGCGTCAGTCGCTTCTCGATTTCGACGATAAAGAACATCGCTCCCGCAATCACCAGCGTAATGCCCCAGTAGCGCAGCGGCAGCGCTTCGGTGCCGAACAGCATCTGCATAAACGGCAGATAGATAATCGCCAGTTGCAGCAGAAGCAGCACGCCCGTTACCAGCCAGATCCCTTTGTTCGCCAGCAGACCTCGGTTCAGCGAGAAACCGTTGGTGTTACGGCAGTTGATCATGTAGACCCACTGCGCGCTCACCAGCATTTGCAGCAGCACGGTGCGGATGAACTCAGCGCTGTGGCCGCGCGGGGCAAGCCAGGCTTCGAGGGCAAACGCCGCAATTGCAATCAGCGTACCGACGAACGCCACACGCCAGACCGCAAAGGCATCCATAACGTGCTGTCCAGTCTGACGCGGCGGACGCTTCATGATGTTGCGTTCGGCGGCTTCAAACGCCAGGCCGAAGGAGAGCGTGGCGGACGTCGCCATGTTCATCCATAAAATCAGCACTGGCGTCAGCGGAATGATATTTCCCGCCAGCAGTGCAATCACAATCAGCAACCCCTGCGCCAGGTTGGTGGGCATGATGAACAAAATGGTTTTCTTCAGGTTGTCGTAGACGCGACGCCCCTCTTTGACCGCGCTGGCGATGGTGGCGAAGTTGTCATCGGTGAGCACCATGTCAGCGGCCTCTTTGGTCACTTCCGTGCCTTTGATGCCCATCGCGATGCCGACATCCGCCTGACGCAGCGCGGGCGCATCGTTCACCCCATCCCCGGTCATGCCGACGATTTCACCTTTCTGCTGCAAGGCCCTGACGAGACGAAGCTTATGCTCCGGGCTGGTACGGGCGAAAATGTCATATTCCACCGCCGCCTCTGCCAGCTCGGCATCGTCCATGTGCTCCAGCTCATAGCCCGTCACCGCCTGCGCGCTGTTGGTGATGCCCAGCATCTGACCAATGCTCATCGCCGTTTGCGGGTGGTCGCCGGTGATCATCTTCACGCGAATTCCGGCCTGCTGACAGGCGTGGATGGCGTCGATAGCCTCCGGGCGTGGCGGATCCATCATCCCTGCGATACCCAGGAAAATCAGACCGTTTTGCAGATCGTCATGACTCAGCGCCTGCTGCCCCACTGGTGCGGGCTTAAAGGCCGCGGCAACCATACGCAGGCCCTGACGCGCATAGCGCTCCATTTCGGTTTCCCAATATGCGCGGTTAAACGCCTCGGCACCGGTGCGGGTTTGCTGCTGGTCGCACAGGCCGAAAATCACGTCCGGCGCACCGGTAATCAGGATTTGCGCTTCACTGCCAATCAAGTAGTGAGTGCTCATGTACTTGTATTGCGAGTCGAACGGGATTTTACCGATAAGCGTGGTCACAACAGGCGCGAGATTCGCTTTCGCCGCCAGCACTTTCAATGCGCCTTCGGTCGGCCCGCCAGTGATGCCCCACAAACCGCGTTCATCCTGCATCATCTGGCTGTCGTTGCAGAGGTCAATGGTGCGAAGATAGTGCTCCAGCACCGTGCCCGGCTGGATTTGCACCGGCTCGTCGCTGCCCTCCAGACAGATATCGCCCACCGGCTCGTAGCTATTCCCTTCGACGCGATAGCAGCTGTCGGCGGTGATAATCGCTTTGACGGTCATTTCGTTCATGGTCAGCGTGCCGGTTTTATCGGAGCAGACCACGGTCATCGCGCCCAGCGTTTCCACGGTTGGCAGTTTGCGGATGATGGCTTTTTTGCTCGCCATCGCCTGCACGCCGAGGGACAAAATAATGGAGATAATCGCAGGCAGACCTTCCGGAACGGACGCTACCGCGAGGCTGATCAGGGACAGCAGCAGCTCGCCCAGCGGAATATCACGCAACAGCATGCTGAAGACAAACAGTGCGGCCATCATCACCAGAATCAGCGCGAAGATCGCTTTGCCGAGTTTGTCCATCTGCACCAGCAGCGGCGTACGGTGCTTTTCAATGCCCGCCATCATCTGATTGATGTGGCCAAGTTCGGTGTCCTGCCCGGTGGCAATGACTACGCCCATGCCGCCGCCTGCGCTCACGGTTGTGCCGGAGAAGACCAGGTTGGTGCGATCGCCCAGCGATAATTCACCGGTGAGAGGAAGAATATGTTTATCCACGACCGTGGATTCACCGGTCAAAATAGCTTCTTCTACGCGTAAATTATGCGCTTCAATGAGACGCATATCGGCGGGAATTCGATCTCCCGCGCGCAGAACAATAATATCGCCCGGGACAATATCAGTCGTCGGAATGGTTTCGTGCACCCCATTTCGAATAACCCGCGCTTCACTCGACAGCATATTTCGAATACTTTGCAGTGATTTCTCGGCGTTACTTTCCTGAATATGGCCAATTAACGCGTTGATGACCGCCACGCCTAATATGACCAGCGTATCGACCCAGTGGCCCATGAGCGCGGTTAATAATGCTGCCGCTAACAGAACATAAATCAGCACATCGTTAAAATGGGCCAGAAAACGCAGCCATGCCGGTTTGCCTTTTTTCTCTGGCAACGCGTTGGGACCGTACTGCTGCAATCGAGCCTGAGCCTCATCACGGCTCAATCCGTTGGTGTTACTCTTTTTTTCTGCGAGAACCTGCTCAACCGTCTGATGGTAAGGCCGATTTTCGGTGTTCATTTTGTTGGTCATAGATACATTTCCTTTAATATCCGGTGGACGTAAGCCTGAATTCCTTTCTGGCTTTAATTATTCAACTTTTACTCTTTTTAACGCTTGCAGAGTTATTTTCCGCATCGCAATATAATGACAGTTGCGTAATTAAATTCTGTGGGTCATTATTTCGATAAGATGATTTTTGCAAAATGTTTCTAAACGATAACTAAACGAGGGATAGCATGTTTGGGATTAATAGCACGCGGCGTCTGGCTTTGTATGTCGTTGTTGCAATTGTTATTGCAACGTTAATTGGATATAGCACTTATACGTTTGTAAAATTCTTCGCCTGAGCGTGACAGTAATTTACATAACGACAGAGTAATTTAATTGCGGGGGCGTAATTAAATTAATTCGCGAATATTTGGCGGGTCATTCAGGGTTTATTATCGGAATGCGTTAATCAGAGTGGATATTGCTTTACGTTGCAATATGCCGGACAATAACTTTTTTAACTGATGATTAACAATAATATGAAGCACCCGTTAGAGTCACTGTTAACGGCAGGGGGCATTTTGCTGATGGCACTGCTCTCCTGCCTGCTGCTCCCCGCGCCCTCTTTTGGGCTGGCCGTTGCGCAGAAACTGGTCGCACAGTTCCATCTGATGGATCTTAATCAGCTGTACACGATTGTGTTCTGCCTGTGGTTTTTGCTGCTCGGCGCCGTAGAATTCTTTGTCCTGCGATTCGTCTGGCGCCGCTGGTTTTCACTGGCCGCGTAAGCCGCTGAAATCCCGCATCCCGTGGATCAGCGCTTCACACCAGGCCGCATAATCATGGCCGCTTGACCACGGATGGAAGCTCACACGATAGCCTTTCTCACGCAATACCTGTTCGAACGCCTCGGTATTGCGATAGATCCCCCCGCCCGGCCCGGTCGTTTCGAATCGCCCCGCCTGCAACCAGAAGTGAATCGGATACTGCGGGGACTGCGCATACTGACGCGTCAGCCAGCCCGGCGCTTCGCCTTTCGGCGCCCACCAGTACGAACCGGACAAACTCAGAACGTGACCAAACAGCTGCGGATAGCGCAGCGCCACCCACGACGACGCAATGCCGCCGTAGCTTGAACCTGCCAGAACCGTTTTTTGACGCTGCATCGCTATCCCCTGTCCACGCAGCCACGGCAATAACTCTTGCCCCATAAAGTCGGCGTAATCGGGATTGGGCGGAAGCTCTTTGCCGCGACGGGCATGATCGAGACTGTCGATAAAGACTACGTTCATCGGCGGCACATGGTGACGGCCGATCAGCCCATCCAGCACGTTGGCAAAGTGGTATTCATCCTGGTAAATCTGCCCGTCGAACAGGATCAGCGTCCAACGCGCGGGCTGTGTACCACGCGGTTGGTAAATCATCACCTCACGCGCGTTGCCCAGTATTTTGCTGGTAAATGCGTGTCGTGTGAGCGAACCGTGAGCCAGCGGCTGTGCGGCAGCCTGGGCGGAGCAGTAGCGCACGGGGCTGAGATCCAACAACGAATAGCGATTCCAGCGATCGGCTTTTTGATCGCCAAAGGTTTGCGGGTTAAGCGGATCGGCCTGCGCGCTGACCAGAATAGCGCGGCGCTGATCGCGGGCGTTGCCTTCCACGCGCGGGACATCTGGCGCGAGTTTGTACTGCATCAGCGTATCAGCCGGCACAACGTAGCTGCGGAACCAGACGTCGGTTTTCCCCAGACGGAACAGCGGATCGTGATCGCCTGCAGGCGAGCCGAGAATAAATACGTTATCGCGCGCACCACGCCATAAAAAGGTGATGCGCTTATGGCTGGCATCGAACGGCTCCACCATCGGCGTTCCCTGCCGAGTTTGCGCCTGCCAGAACGCATCAGTATTTCCACCGGCAGCAATCGTTTTAGCCAGTTTTTGCAGCGTCGGGCTTTCTGGCTCAAGTATTTGTGTGCGTGACAACGGCGCGGTTTCTTTCATCCGCCACTGAAAACGCCACGGCTTGCCCGCTTCGCCGTGCAATACCAGCGAGGTGTTTTGCTGAACAGGAAGCGCAAAAAGCAGGGAATGCTCGCCATCCGCCGGGCCATTTTCAATCAGCGTGCGGATACGGCGATTTTTGCCGTCCAGCAGCCGCGCGTCCGTCACGCCGTGCAGCGTCGCGGAGACATAGTTTTCACCGAGCGCGGGCAGGATAAAACAGACCTCGCCGCTGGCATCAAATTTCCCCTGTTGCTCGCCCTGAATGGAAGGGTGTTCACACGTCGCCGCCAGCACTGGCAGCGTACTTATCCCTAATAACAGCCCACTCCACGCCCTCTTCATTCACACCCGCTTCCTGTAAAAATTTGTTACTTACGCTAATGCAAATAGGAATGATTTGCAATATCATCCAACCCATTAAAGGGTGTTATGCCTGATTTTTAGCCACTTCAAATCAGGCATTTTATGGCGATAGCAACCAAGGAAGTTCAATTAATATGTTTAATAAGAATAAGATAATGCAACTTTGGCTTTTGAGTCTGGCCACCGTTAGCGTGGCCGCGCAGGCGCAAACCAAAGAAGAAACCATAGTCGTGACACAGGGCGTCAGCGAAGAACCCACCGCGCCGGTGAAAGGGATCGTGGCGACTAAAACGCTTTCCGCCAGCAAAACCAGCGCGGATATTGTGAAAACGCCGCAGTCGGTTTCCGTGATCACGCGTGACCAAATGGCGCAACTGGACGTCACGTCGGTGTCACAGGCGCTACGCTATTCCGCCGGGGTGTTCACTGAATATCGCGGCTCGTCGAACCGTAACGATGAGGTGTTCGTGCGGGGATTTAGCTATGTGCCCAAATTCCTCGACGGACTGAGCTTTGGCGCGACGGCGTCGTCGCAAACCGGTTCTGTTGATCCGTGGCTGCTTGAGCGCGTCGAGCTGGTGCGCGGCCCGGCGTCCGTCTTGTTTGGTCAGGTGAATCCAGGCGGGTTAATCAGCATGACCAGCAAACGCCCCACCAGCGAGCCGATTCACAACGTGCAGTTCCGCACCGGAAATCACGATCTGGCGGAAGGCGCGTTTGATTTTGGCGGGCCGCTGAGCGATGACGGCCGCGTGCTGTATCGCGTAAACGGTATCGCCCGCACCCAGCACAATCAGGTGGAAGATTATAAAGAAACGCGCATGGCAATTGCCCCGGCGATCACCTGGTATCCGAACGATCAAACGCGTTTTACCCTGCTGACCAGCTATCAGAAAGATCCTGACGCCGGTTATCGCAACTTCCTGCCTGCGTACGGCACGGTGACCAGCGCCAATGGCCGCTATATTCCGCGCGACTTTAACGTCAGCGATCCGGATTACAACCAGTCGTGGCGCGAGCAAACTATGATCGGCTACGAGCTGGAGCACCAGTTTGCCGATAACCTCACCTTCCGCCAGAACGCGCGTTATGCGTCCATCAAGCAAAAGTACCGTTATCTGGTGTACGCCAACAGCGCGGCGGACAGCACGGTACTGACCCGTCGCGCCCAGCACGAAGAGCGCACCACCAATGAATTTGGCATTGATAACCAGCTCGAATCCCTGTTTGCGACGGGCGATGTCAATCACACCCTGCTCGGCGGCCTGGATTACAAAACGTCGAAAGATAAGCAACTGCTGGAACGCGGGATGGGATCGCAATACGACCTGGACTGGACGAACCCGGTTTACGGCATCAACGTCGATGAAAGCACCTTCAGCACGGCTACCGACGAACAGCAAAATCTCGATCAGATGGGGCTGTATCTGCAGGATCAGATGAGCTGGAATAACTGGGAGTGGCTGGTTTCCGGGCGCTACGACTGGACCGAAGTGCGTACCACGGATTTTGACGGCGGCACGCAAACTCAGCAAAACGACAATAAATTCACCTGGCGCACCGGCCTGCTGTACGCCTTTGATTTCGGTCTGTCGCCGTACATTAGCTACAGCACGTCGTTTGAACCCAGCCTGCAAACCAACCGTGCGCCGGGCGTGGCACCGTTTAAACCAACGACCGGCAAGCAAACCGAAATTGGCCTGAAGTATCAGCCAGTCGACGCCACGCTGATGACGCTGGCGCTGTACGATCTGACTCAGAGCAACGTGGCGACGTACAACAGCGCCGAGGGCTGGTTTGAAAACGCGGGCGAGGTGCGCTCGAGAGGGGTAGAAGCAGAAATTCACTCCACGCTGATGGACAGCATCAACCTGATCGGCTCATACACTTACACCGACGCAGAAACCCAGAGCACCACGGTGGCAGGAACCGAAGGCAAAACGCCCGCGCGCATTCCAACGCATATGGCGTCAGCTTTCGCGAGCTATACCGTGCCTGGCGGCGCGCTGAAAAGCCTGACCGCAGGCGTGGGGATGCGTTACATCGGCACCAGCTATGGCGATGCGAAAAATACTTTCAAAGTGGGATCGGTGGATCTGTATGACGCGATGGTGAGCTATCAGTTGGGCGAACTGAACAGCAGCCTGAAAGGGGCGAGCGTGCAGTTCAACGTCAATAACGTGGCGGATACGAAGTACGTGGCGTCATGCGCCAGCGATACGGCGTGCTTCTACGGCATTGGCAGGACGATGACCGCGACGGTGAATTACAGCTGGTAACGCGAGCGGTCTGGGCCCCTCACCCTAACCCTCTCCCCAAGGGAGAGGGAATCGTCGGTGCGGCCTTTTATCCCCTCACCCCAAGGGAGAGGGAACCGTTGATGCGGTCTTTTATCCCCTCGCCTCAAGGGAGAGGGAATTATCGGTGCGGCCTTTTATCCCCTCGCCCCAAGTGAGAGGGAATTGTCGATGCGGTCTTTTATCCCCTCTCCCCAAGGGAGAGGGAATCGTCGGTGCGGTCTTTTATCCCCTCGCCCCAAGGGAGAGGGAATCGTTGATGCGGTCTTTTATCCCCTCGCCCCAAGGGAGAGGGGATTGTCGGTGCGGCCTTTTATCCCCTCGCCCCAAGGGAGAGAGGACATTTCAGTGCGTCTGGCTATGATTTTCTTTGCGGTACGCGCCAGGTGGCAGGTTGAACGTACGCGTGAAGATGCGGGTAAACGTCTGTTGAGAATCAAACCCGTAGCGCAGACAGATGTCGTAAACCCGCTCATCCGACTCACGCAGATCCTTCGCCGCCAGCAGCAGTTTACGCTCGCGAATATAACGCCCCAGGCTTTCGCCTTTATATTGCATAAACAGACGCTGTAAATGCCATTTGGAATACCCGGCGTGGCGGGCGATCTCTTCAATGCGCAGCGGCTGATGAAGATTATCGTCAATCCATTCGACGATAGTATCGATGACCTGAGCGGAAATAGTCATGCTGCTCTCCCCCTCTGTTACGTGATTAATCATTATTCCCACCACTCACGAAATTGCTGCGTCGCATCATTGATAAGCACAGGCTCACCCAATTCAGGGGTCAGCAAACGATAATTTTTGTCCTGGCTGGCGCGCGTCAACTGAATCACCGGGTCGTTCCAGGTGTGTTTCGCCAATACAAATCGCCCGTAATGCCCCGGCACTACCGCTTTGGCGTTGATGTCCGCCGCGGCCTGCGCCGTCTGTTCGGGCAGCATATGAATGTATTTCCAGTCCTGGTCATATTGTCCATTTTCCATAATCGCCAGATCGACCTCGCCAAACTGATCGCCAATCGCTTTGAAGTGCGGGCCATAGCCGGAATCACCGCTGTAATAAACTTTCTGCTCAGGGGTGACGAACATAAAGCTCGCCCACAGCGTCTGATTGCGCTTCAGCCCGCGCCCGGAGAAATGACGCGCCGGAAGCACGTGAATCATGAGGTCATCGCTAATCCGTACCGTCTGATTCCAGTCGCGTTCGTCAATGATGGATGCGTCCATACCCCAGTAACGCAGGTGCGATCCCACGCCAAGCGGCGTGATGACGCGCTTCACTTTGGGCATCAGCGCTTTGATGGTGGCGTAATCGAGATGGTCATAATGGTCATGCGAAATAATCAGCAGATCGATTTCCGGCATGTTCTCGGCACGCCACGGATATTCCCCGGCAAAGGCTTTGTTCAGAAACGAAAACGGCGCGGCATAGTTGCTGAAAACCGGATCGATGAGGATGCGTTTGCCCGCCAGCTGCAAATACCAGGACGAGTGACCGAGCCACACCAGAGTGTCGTGCTCCAGCGGCAGGCTTGCCAGATCGGTTTTGACAAGCGGTAACGGTTGCGCAGGACGTGCGTTTTCGCGTTTGGTAACGAGAAATTCCCACCACGCCGCCAGCATGCTTTTTTCGCCGCTGTAGCCCGGCGTCGGGAGTTGGTTATGGAATTGCCCGTCGCGATAATGCGGCGAAGCCTCAATTTCACTAAGCTGCTCACCCTGCGGCGGCTGGCCAAATCCGGCATTCAGTACAAAGGGTAAACTTGCCGCGGACGCTATAATCATGACAAACACCATGCTGATGAGAAGAGGCTTTTTCATATCCTGACCCGAATACGCGCCCCATCCGATGGTTTGCGCGGGTTAAACTTGATTATGAGTGAGTAAGCACTCATTATAGATGTGATGAATATATCGTCAAGACGTTTTCGATCTTTGACATTCCGCGTTGCAGCGCGGGAGAGAGCATGTTTCAATCGTGGTTTTTGTAAATTTGACGCACACAATCATTCAACCTGAATCAGCGCAGCCAGGGAGAAAACCTCAGAAACACATCACGAGTGTGGCTGAGATTTTTGAGCACCGCCAACGCAGAGCCAGAGTGAAGGATGACGTGCATGGAGGAGAATGCGTGGCCCGTCCGAAGAGTGAAGATAAACGACAAGCGTTACTGGAAGCGGCAACTGTAGCCTTCGCGCAGTCAGGTATTGCGGCGTCGACCGCGCTGATCGCCCGAAACGCAGGCGTTGCTGAAGGCACCCTGTTTCGCTACTTCGCGACCAAAGACGATCTGCTGAATGCCCTCTATCTGCACCTGAAAAAGGATCTGTGCCAGACCATGCTCGCGAATCTCGATCGCGCCCTGAGCACGCCGAAAGAACATACCCGCAATATCTGGAACAGCTACGTTGACTGGGGGATCCGCAATCCGATTGGCCACGGCGCAATCCGCCAGCTGGGCGTGAGCGAGAAAATCAACGCCGAAACTGAACAGGCGGTGCATGATATGTTCCCGGAACTTCATGAGCTGTGCCGCCGCTCGGTGCGCCAGGTATTCATGTCAGACGAATTCCGTACCTTTGGCGATGCGATTTTCTTATCGCTTGCCGAGACGACGATGGCCTTCGCCACCCGCGATCCGTCGCGTGCGGTCGAATTTAAAGCCCTTGGATTTGAATCAATGTGGCGCGCACTCGCCATTGAGGATGTGAATGGACAGTAAGTCACTGAAGGAACATGCGCACCGCGTGGCGCTGGAACTGCCTTTTATTGAGCACTGCTGGCCGTTTGGCCCGGAGTACGACGTGTTTAAAGTGGGCGGCAAAATTTTCATGCTCACCGCCGTTGCCCACGGACGTCAGCACATCAGCCTCAAATCCGCTCCTGAAAAATCCCTGCTCAATCAGCAAATTTACCGTGGTATTGAACCCGGCTATCACCTGAACAAAAAGCACTGGATTTCGATTTACGCCACTGAAGATATCACTCCGGAACTGGTCACCGATTTGGTACTCGATTCCTGGAATCTGGTTGTCGATAAGCTGTCTAAAAAAGACCAAAAGCGCATTCGACCAGTCTGATTGTTCATTATGGCCGAACAGTATAAGCGCATTTAACGCACTTATCTTTTCCCGCTTACGCTTGTATTCTGCTTTTCTTTCGCGCCCGCGCATGGGCGAATTTCACTCCAGGAGCCGTTATGGATATCATTTCCGTTGCCCGCAAGCGCCACTCGACGAAGGCGTTCGACCCAACGTTTAAACTGACTGCAGAACAGGCAGAAAAAATTCAAACTCTGCTGCAATTCAGCCCGTCCAGCACTAACTCTCAGCCGTGGCACTTTATCGTGGCCAGCACGGAAGAAGGCAAAGCACGCGTCGCTAAATCAGCAGCGGGCACTTTTGTGTTCAACGAACGCAAAATGCTGGATGCATCCCACGTGGTGGTGTTCTGCGCAAAAACCGCAATGGACGATGCATGGCTTGAACGCGTAGTGGATCAGGAAGAAGCCGATGGGCGTTTTAACACCCCAGAAGCCAAAGCCGCCAACCATAAAGGCCGCTGCTACTTCGCGGATATGCACCGCGTTGATTTGAAAGATGACGATCAGTGGATGGCGAAACAGGTTTACCTGAACGTCGGCAACTTCCTGCTGGGCGTTGGCGCGCTGGGGCTGGACGCCGTACCGATTGAAGGCTTCGATGCCGCGATCCTCGACGCCGAATTTGGCCTGAAAGAAAAAGGCTTCACCAGCCTGGTGGTTGTGCCCGTGGGCCGCCACAGCGTGGAGGATTTCAACGCCTCCCTGCCGAAATCCCGCCTGCCGCTGAGCACCATTATCACCGAGTGCTAATCGCTTTTGGCACGCCGTTCTGCGGTGTGCCAAATCTTCTCGGCGTATCGTCCGATCACCGCCAACGACCCCGCCAGAATCAGGAAGAAAATCACTTTATTCATCCCATCCCAGAAGTATTCGAAATAACGGGTATACAGGTTGATTGCCAGAAACGTAAGGCCAAATCCACGCAGCATCCCGTCGTCCGTTTTCAGGCTGATGTAAATGCACACTACCGCTGCGACAGCGAACAACAGCGCCCACGGGAGCAACGCTTCGCGCGTCATGCCATACCAGCTATCGATATCGTAGTTGCCGAAAATCGACATGATCCACAGCGCGACAAATAAGTACGTCAACCCCATCGCTTTGCTGGTTGTGTATAAATTTCGTTGTTGGAGCATCGCGCGCAAAATCCAGCACAGCGCCAGCAGCGCACCGCCGAAGAAGATAAAGCGTACCGGGTAATTCATTCCCAGCCAGTATGCACCCCAGCCGGACATATACCCCGTTTCCGCGCCAAACCAATTGCCGAGCGATAACAGGAAGAACAGCCACACCAGCCCCGAGCGACCAAAGAATCCCACCAGACCATACACCGCGCATCCCGCCAGGAAGAGCGGCGCGATGTGTCCACTGCCGTTATCCAGCCGTTCGCCCAGTTGCCACAGTGCGATGGCGGTAAACAGCACGCCGAGAAACAGAATCGCTTCGGTAGAGTAGTGCCACTGCGTTTCGCGCCGCTGTCGGCTGAATCCCCAAAGATAAAACACAACAGCCAGCACGGCGGGCAAACCGATACGGGCCAGTGATGAAAAGGCAAAGAGTTCGATAATGCGCGCCATCATCTCGCTATCAGCAAACAGGCTGCCAACGGCGATAATGACGCAGGCCAGCGCAGTCCAGAAGGCGTAACGGCTGAGGCGTTGCCAGTCCAGCGTCACGCGTTTTAGGGTGCCCGCCAGGCGCAGATGTTCCTCATTGCTGAGCGTGCCATCCTGTTCCCATTCGCTGAGTGCGCGGCGCAGCAGACGTTCTTGTTTGCGGGTGACGTTCATCAGTTTTCCCTAATTTTTATGCAGTTACTTGCTTACTACAGCCTGTTCTGCCAGCCACGTTAGCATCTTTTCCCCTTCATCATCGACGGGCAAATAGACCAGTAGCCGTGAGCCGTTACGCGGAGCGGAATACCAGTACATCTGCTGCAAATGAAAATCGCCCCGCTGGGGATGGGTAAAGAGCTTCAGCTGATTTTCAACACCACGCACGTCATAGCCCTGATGCCACAACGTTTCGAACTCTTCTGAGACCGCAAAAAACCGTGCCAGCTTGGCTTCCCACAGTGGTTCGCCGCGATGCTCCGCCATTGCCGCGCGGAAATAGGAGACAAAAATCGGCAGCGCATCGGCACGCTTGCCAAGCCGACTGCGCCACGCGGGGTGAGTGAGGAAAAGGTAAATACAGTTGCGGTCTTCCGCGGGGATCTCGTTGAAATCCACTCCCATCAAGTGACCAAAACTGTCATTCCACGCCACGATATCGAAATTGGGTTTCTGAATGCTGGCGGGTTTGGGCATCAATGTATCGAGTAAACGCCGCGTGCCTTCGCTGATCCCTTCGCAGGGTACCTGCTGCGGCACTTCTCCCGTGGGCAATCCTGCCAGAACGAACAGATGACGCGTTTCGGTGGCGGTGCATTGCAGCGCTTTCGCGACCGCCAGCATAACCGCGCTGGACGGATTCACGTCCCTGCCCTGCTCGAGCCAGGTGTACCAGGTCACCCCGACATCGGCCAGCATGGCGACCTCTTCTCGGCGCAGGCCCGGTGTGCGTCGACGCCCACTGCGCGGTAAACCCAGACGCTGCGGATCGAGACTTTCCCGGCGCGCACGTAAAAACGCGCCGAGCTGCTTGCGGTTGTCATCCTGCAACGAAGATACCGGTTCGGTCATCAGCGTCATAAAGCCCCCTGCGTGGTAGTGCCAGTACCAGTATAAGCAAGAACTGGTACCCGTTTTTAATTTCCCTGATGCTACGACCATCTGCTGAATGACGCAATGGAGTTACCATGAATACGTCTGTTGTTTCACCGGGCCGCGCAGGCCTGATATTGCTCTTAACGGGTCAGATGTTGCCGCTGATCGATACGTCAATCACTAACGTTGCGCTGGATTCCATCACGCAATCGCTGCATACCAGCCCGACGCAGCTGGAGCTGATCGTCGCCCTGTACGGTGTTGCCTTTGCGGTCTGTCTGGCGCTGGGCAGTAAACTGGGCGATAACCTTGGTCGTCGTCGGCTGTTTATGTGGGGCGTTGCGGCATTTGGCGTGGCGTCGCTGTTGTGCGGGATGGCGGGAACCGTTGAGCAACTGCTGGCTGCGCGCGTATTACAGGGCGCAGGGGCGGCGCTGATCGTCCCGCAGATCCTCGCGACGCTCCACGTCACGCTAAAAGGCACGGCGCACGCCAAAGCGATCAGCCTGTTTGGCGGCATCGGCGGAATTGCCTTTATTGTCGGGCAGATGGGTGGCGGCTGGCTGGTGTCGGCGGATATCGCCGGGCTGGGCTGGCGGAACGCCTTTTTTATTAACGTGCCAATCTGCCTGGTGGTCCTGGCCTTGAGCCGTTACTACGTCCCTGAAACCCGCCGCGAAACGCCATCACGCATTGACTGGCCAGGCACCGCGCTGCTGGCCGCTATCCTCTGCTGTCTGCTTTTCCCGATGGCGCTCGGCGCGGAGCTTCACTGGCCATGGTTCCTTCAACTGGCGCTGATCGCGGTGATCCCACTTGGACTGTGGATGCGCGCCAGCGCGTTGCAAAAACAGCAGCGCGGCGAACATCCTCTGCTGCCCCCGCGTTTGCTCAAACTGACCAGCATCCGTTTTGGGATGCTCATTGCCCTGCTGTTTTTCAGCGCCTGGTCGGGATTTATGTTCTGCATGGCGCTCACGATGCAGTCCGGTCTGGGCATGGCACCGTGGCAATCAGGGAACAGCTTCATCGCGCTGGGCGTGGCCTATTTTATCTCGGCCTGGTATGCGCCAAAACTGATCGCCCGCCACAGTATGGGGCGCATTTTACTGACGGGTTTGACGATCCAAATCTCAGGTTTACTGCTGTTAATGGCGACGTTCTGGCGCTTTGGACAGGCCAATACTGCCTTAACGCTGGCGCCTGCCACCATCCTGATTGGCTATGGTCAGGCGCTGATTGTGAACAGCTTTTACCGAATTGGGATGCGCGACATCAGCAGCTGTGACGCAGGAGCTGGAAGCGCCATTCTGAGTACCTTGCAGCAGGCAACCGTGGGCCTTGGCCCCGCCGTTCTCGGCACGTTGTTCCTGATGCTTGAGCGGCATAACGGCGGGCACTATCCGCAGGCGATGATAGGTTTCCTCGGCATTGAAGTGCTGATGATGCTGGCGCTGGGTGGTGTTGCATTGTGGTTGCGCCGCCAGTTGAATGCAGGCCCACTTCCCGCCACCTCGTAAAATCCGGCATAACGCCTCCGGGTTGCATAATAAAAGCGCAACCTTCATGATAAAAAGGAATATATTCAGGAGACGTTATGCAGGAATTAATTGCTCAGGTAGAAGAACTGGGAATCGAAATTAACCACACCACTTCGCTGGTGATTATCTTTGGCATCATTTTACTGACGGCTGTGATTGTCCACCTTATATTGCATAAGGTGGTTTTGCGCCTGTTCGAAAAGCGCGCGCAGGCCAGTTCCCATTTATGGCTGCAAATCATTACGCAAAATAAATTATTTCACCGTCTGGCTTTTACCCTACAAGGGATTATCGTCAACATTCAGGCGGCGCTGTGGTTACAAAAAGGCAGTGAAGCCGCAGAAATAACCATGACCTGCGCTAAATTGTGGGTGATGGTCTATGCCCTGCTGTCGTTCTTCTCTCTGCTGGATGTGATATTCAATTTTTCGCAAAAATTAGCGACGGCATCTCAGCTTCCGCTTAAAGGCATATTCCAGGGCGTCAAACTGGTCAGCGCCATTGTGGTTGGGATCCTGATCATTTCGCTGTTGATTGGTCAGTCTCCGGCCATTCTGATCAGCGGCTTAGGCGCCATGGCCGCCGTGCTGATGTTGGTCTTTAAAGACCCCATTCTTGGCCTTGTTGCCGGTATTCAGCTCTCTGCCAACGATATGCTCAAGCCCGGCGACTGGCTGGAAATGCCGAAATACGGTGCTGACGGGGCAGTAACCGATATCGGTCTGACCACCGTCAAAGTGCGCAACTGGGATAATACCATCAGCAATATTCCCACCTGGGCGCTGGTCTCTGATTCGTTTAAAAACTGGAGCGGCATGTCGGCGTCGGGTGGGCGGCGAATTAAGCGCAGCCTCAGTATTGATACCACCAGCATTCATTTTTTGGATGAGGATGAGCAGCAATGTCTGATTAAGGCAAAACTACTCAAGCCCTATATGGCCGCACGTCATGAAGAAATTAATCTGTGGAATCAGGAAAATGGCGAAGGTGAATCGGTATTAAATCTGCGTAAGATGACCAATATCGGGACGTTCCGCGCTTACCTGAATGAATATCTGCGCAACCACCCGCGCATTCGCAAAGATATGACGCTGATGGTTCGTCAGTTAGCGCCGGATGCGAACGGTTTGCCGATTGAAATTTATGCGTTTACCAACACGGTTATTTGGGCGGAATATGAAACCATTCAGGCGGATATTTTCGATCATATCTATGCCGTGGTGGAAGAATTTGGCTTGAGAATACATCAGTCGCCCACCGGAAATGATATCCGGTCACTGGCGGACGCCTTCGCGAAATAAGTCTCAGGTACTGGCGCGCGCCACATAGCGCCAGTCCAGCATCACTCGCTCCGTGGGTGCATCCGGGTTATCGATTTTATTCAGCAGCAAATCGACCGCTTTGCGCCCAATATCCTGCGACGGCTGCTCGATAGTGCTGAGCTGCGGAGAGACCATTTCTGCCAGTTCGGTGCCATCAAAACCTACAACGGCGATGTCCTGAGGAACGCGTAATCCCGCCTGTTCAATGGCACGCATCGCCCCCGCCGCCAGCGTGTCCGACACCGCAAATACGGCATCCGGCGGATTATCCGCCAGCAGCGTTTTCATTGCCGCCATTCCCGCGCTGGAGCTGAGATCGCTCGCGTACTCCACCACCTGATAATCCAGATTACGCAGATGTACCACGCTTTTATAGCCGCGCTCGCGCAGACGGGCATATTTGTAGCTTAAATCATGGTTGATCAGCGCAATGCGGCTTCTGCCGCTGTCCGCCAGCTGGCTGACAACATGCTGCGACGCGTCCACATCGTTGATTCCCACGCAGGAAACGTTGCCTGAATCGGCATATTCGGCGCACTGCACCCACGGCGCATTGCCGATTAGCGCGGAGAGTTCCGGAAGTTTCGAGAACGCGTCCATGGTGATAATGCCGTCAACGATTTTACCGGACAGCAGGCTCAAGCCAGAACGCGAACGTTCGATATTAGAACCGGAGTTGCACAGCAGAATTCGGTAACCCTTTTTCTCGGCTTCGGCTTCAATGCCTTTCACCACTTCGGCGCAGAACGGATTAGCGATGTTCGATACCATCACCAGAATCATATAGCTGCGGGATGTGCGGAGCTGACGCGCCAGTAAGTTCGGCTGATAATTGCTCTCTTTAATCGCCTGCAAAACGCGCTCGCGGTTGTTCGCTTTGACCTTATCGCTGTTATTGAGCACACGCGAAACGGTAGCGACCGAGACACCGGCCAACTGAGCGATTTTCTGAATTGACATAACGACGGCACATCCTGCGGTTAGCGTTTTACTCAGGCTAACATAATTTTGCTGCCCGGCGAACCGGGCAACCGGTCATCGCGCAACGCTAACCCAGCGCTGCTGTTGATGACTTTTGACTATGGCATCAATGATATACATCACGTTTGCGCCATCATGGAAGGTCGCAAACAGCGGTTTTTTGGGCATGACGCCTGTCTGCACCGCACGATAAAATTGCGCCATCATGTTCTTAAACGCGTCCGGCCAGCCTTCGATATGCCCGCCAGGGAAGTGGGCGCTGTCCGCAGCATCACGATTCATCAGGCCCGGATCGTCAGACAGCGTCTGGTTGGCGTGCGCACGCTGGCCAATCCACAACTGCTGCGGCACTTCTTGATCCCACGCGACTGACTTTTCGCTGCCGTTGATTTCAAAGCTCAGGCGATTTTTACGCCCGGCGCTGACTTGTGAAACGCTAAAGCTGCCTTTGCTGCCATCGTCGAATCGGAACAGCACCGAGCCGAAATCTTCCGTAGTCACCGCTTTGTCCTCAAAAATCGCAGAATCGTCCTGCGTGAACGTCCGGTTACCCGCCACATTCGCCTTGCGCGTCGGCCAGACGATAGACAGATCGGCCATCACCTCGACGATCCGTCGCCCGGTGACAAACTGCACCGTGTCGCACCAGTGCGAGCCAATATCCGCGACAGCGCGCGATGCGCCACCCAACGCGGCGTCCACGCGCCAGTTGTAGTCGGTTTCGTGCAGCATCCAGTCCTGCAAATAGCTGCCGTGCGAGGCAAATAACCGCCCGATGCTGCCCTCGCGCATCATGCTCTGCGCCTGACGCACCATCGCAAACTGGCGATAGACAAAGCTGACGCCGTGGACAACGCCCGCCTGCTCGGCCAGTTCCACCAGATCGCGCGCCTCTTCTGGCGTCATACACAGTGGTTTTTCCGAGAACACATGTTTGCCCGCCCGTAAAATCTGGCGATTGATTTGCGCATGCAGATGGTTTGGCGTGCAGTTATGCACGACGTGTAAATCCGGATGCGCGAGCAGTTCTTCAACGTTTCCGTAAGTGTGAGGAATGTTCAGCGCCTGCGCCTTTTCTTGCGCTTGCTCGAGCGTGCCGTCGCACAGCGCGACGACCTGCACAAAACCGAGACGCCGCAGCGCCTCGATATGCGCCGGACCGATAAACCCGCTGCCGATAATCCCGACGTTAATCATTCGTCTCTCCTGCAGCAAAGTCGTCGAATGCCCGCGCCGACACTGGAATAATATGGCGGCGGATGAATTCACTACCTTCGCTCGCGCCCGCCTCGCCGTCCTTCATGCAGCATTCCCACTCCAGCACCGCCCAGCCGTCAAAATCGTACTCGGTGAGCTTGCTGAAAATGCCTTTAAAATCGATCTGCCCGTCGCCCAGAGAGCGGAAGCGTCCGGCGCGGTTGAGCCACGGCTGATAGCCGCCGTACACGCCGCTGCGCCCGCTCGGACGGTACTCCGCATCCTTAACGTGAAACGCTTTGATACGCGAATGGTAGATGTCGATAAAGGCCAGATAATCCATCTGCTGCAACAGCATGTGGCTGGGATCGTAAAGAATATTGCAGCGCGGGTGGTTATCAACCAGCGCGAGAAAGCGCTCAAACGTTACGCCGTCGTGCAGATCTTCGCCCGGATGTAGCTCAAAACAGAGATCCACGCCGTGCTCATCAAAGCAATCCAGAATCGGTCGCCAGCGATTCGCCAGCTCGCCAAACGCCTCGCGAAAACGCTGCTCGTTATGCGGCGGCCACGGATAGAAAAACGGCCAGGCCAGCGATCCTGAGAACGTGGCGTGAGCCGTGAGGCCCAGCTTCGCCGACGCTGCTGCCGCTTGCTTGAGTTTTTCTGTCGCCCACGCCTGACGCGCCGCATCGTTGCCCCGCACCGCTGGCGGCGCAAAATGGTCAAACGCCTCGTTATACGCGGGATTGACCGCAATCAGTTGCCCTTCCAGATGCGTAGACAGTTCGCTGATCGCCAGCCCGTATTCGGCCAGTTTCCCAACGATCTCGTCGCAATAGGTCTGGCTTTCGGCGGCTTTTTCCAGATCGAAAATCTGCGGATGGTGACAGGGAATTTGCACCGCCTTGTAGCCTTTGCCAGCCGCCCATCCCGCCAGCCCGTCGAGCGAGTTAAACGGGGCTTGGTTTCCAATAAATTGCGTCAGGAAAATGCCCGGTCCCTTAATCGTTTTCATACCACCTCCAGAACATTACGCCTTGTCATCGTCATATTTGAACGCGACCAGGAAAATCAGGGCAATCACCGCCGCCGCAACCGCCGGGATCCACCAGAATGTAACCCACGCCTGCGGTACGGTTTGTCCCGCCACCAGGCTGTTATACAACGCGCCGGAAATCTGCGAGCCGAGCAGCATGCCGATACCGTAAGTGAACATCACGATCATGCTCTGCGCCTGGCCTTTCACCTTTTCGCCCGCCACACGATCGGTGTAGATGAAGCCGACAACAAAGAAGAAGTCATAGCACACGCCGTGCAACAGAATGCCGAGATACAGCAGGAAGCGCCCTTCCTCGCTGACGCCGAGCGCAAAGAAGGCGTAGCGCACAAACCACGCCAGCATGCCGATCAGCAGCATGTATTTCACGCCGAGACGGCGGAACAGCAGCGGGATCACCAGCATAAAGACGATTTCAGACATCTGACCGAAGGACATCGCGGTACTGACATCGGCAATTCCAGCATCGGCAAGATACGACGCGGTGTAGGCGTAGTACGTACCCAGCGGAACGGAAATCAGCATCGCGCAAAGAGAGAAGATGAAGAAGTGACGGGTTTTGAGCAGTGCGAACGCATCCGCACAGAACAGATCCCGAAGTTGTACCGGCAGGCCTTTGGCAGGCGCAGGCGTGTGCGGCAACGTCAGGCTGTAAAGCGCCAGCAGCACGGAACTTGCTGCCGCGACCTGGAAAATCGTGACGCTAGACGACACGCCCGTGACGCCAATAAACACGCCCGCCACAATCCAACCGATAGTGCCAAACACGCGCACCACCGGGAACGTCTTATCGACATTATTCAGGCTGTGGAAGGCAATGTTATTCGTGAGCGCCAGCGTCGGCATGTAGCAGAGCGTATAGCCAAACAGCAGGCCGATCAGCAGCGCGCCGTTTTCAGCAATCAGCGCGCCAGGGACGAACATTAAGATCGCCGCGCCCGCCAGATGCATGACTGCCATCACTTTTTGCGAAGGGAAGAAACGGTCAACCAGCATGCCGAGCACAAATGGCGAGAGAATCGAAGCGATTGGCCCAGCGGAAAACGCGTCGCCAATCAGCAAAGACATGTTGTGCTGCGTCATCACCAGGCCGAGCGTGACGGACCAGCTACCCCAAATAAAAAATTGTAAAAACATCATCAGCGACAGACGCGGAACCAGCATTCGGTGCTGGACTATCGCCTTTCCACTACTTTCAGTTGTTGACACCATGATGAGCCTCACCCAGAAAAAGTAATCGATTACATAAGAGTTCAAATGAAAAGTAATCGATTACAAAATAAAGATCCTGTGGATCGAGACAGAACTGGGAGAGGGGTCACGATAAAGATGCGTCTTGATAGTGACGGGGGATGTTCATTGGGGTCTGATGCCCTCACCCCGGCCCTCTCCCACGGGAGAGGGAGAAAACACGGGCGTTGCCTTTTGCGTTGGCCTGATGCGGGTTGATGCCCTCACCCCGGCCCTCTCCCACGGGAGAGGGAGAAAACACGTGCGTTGCCTTTTGCGTTGACCTGGTGCGGTTTGATGCCCTTACCCCAGCCCTCTCCCACGGGAGAGGGAGAAAACACGGGCGTTGCCTTTTGCGTTGGCCTGGTGCGGTTTGATGCCCTCACCCCAGCCCTCTCCCACGGGAGAGGGAGAAAGGCAATGTGCATTGCTCTCCTCAGAGAGAGGGCGAAGAGAGCATCATTTTTTACGTGACAATTTGAATGCCACAAACAGGAAGACAATCCATACCGGGAGCAGGAAGGCTGACAGTCGCATGTCGTCGAGGGTGCACATCAGCACGAGGATCATCGCCAGGAAGGCAATGCAAATGTAGTTACCCGCCGGATAGAGCAGCGCTTTAAACTGTGTCTCGCGCCCTTTGCGGCGCATCGCCGCCCGGAATCGCAGGTGCGCAAGACAGATCATTATCCAGTTCAGCAGCAGCGTGGCGACAACCAGCGCCATCAGCAGACCAAAGGCCTCTTTCGGCAGTAAATAGTTAATCAGCACCACCAGCGACGTGATCCCACCGGAAAGCAGCAGCGAATTCACCGGCACGCCACGACGGCTGACGCGAGTCAAGAATTTCGGTGCATTACCCTGAACGGACAGACCAAACAGCATGCGGCTGTTGGAATAGACGCCGCTGTTATACACGGACAGCGAGGCCACCAGAATGACGAAATTCAGCGCAGATGCCACCAGATTGCTGTTCATATCGTGGAAGATCATCACGAATGGGCTACTGTCGGATTTTACCTCGACCCACGGATAGAGCGCCAGTAATACCACCAGTGAACCGATGTAAAACAGCAGGATACGGTACACCACCTGATTAACCGCTTTCGGAATGCTTTTCTGCGGATCGCGCGCTTCAGCGGCGGTGATACCGATAAGCTCAAGCCCGCCGAAGGAGAACATAATGACCGCCAGCGACATGATAAGCCCGTTCCAGCCAGTGGCCAGGAAGCCGCCATGTTTCCATAAGTTGTCGATGTTCGCGCGCTCGCCACCGTGACCGGAGAACAGCAGCCACAGGCCAAAGCCGATCATCCCGATAATCGCCAGTACTTTTATCAGCGCAAACCAGAACTCGGTTTCACCGTACAGGCGCACGTTAACCAGATTGACGGCGTTGATGATAATGAAGAAGGCGGCAGCCCATATCCAGGTCGGGACGTCCGGCAGCCAGTACTGCATGTAGATGCCAGCGGCGGTGAGTTCCGCCATGCCCACCAGCACAAACATCACCCAGTAGTTCCAGCCAGACAGGAAACCGGCGAACGGTCCCCAGTATTTGTAGGCAAAGTGCGCAAACGAGCCCGATACCGGCTCTTCAACGACCATTTCACCGAGCTGTCGCATGATCAGAAAAGCAATCACCCCCGCAATGCCGTAGCCCAACAGAACGGCAGGACCGGCCATTTGAATCGCCGGCCCAATGCCGAGAAACAGCCCGGTACCGATCGCGCCGCCGAGGGCTATTAATTGAATATGTCGATTTTGCAAACCACGTTGCAGCGTCGGTGTCTGTTCCGACGAGGCTTCAGATAAACCGTTTCCTGAAGCGGATGACGCGTTTTTCACGTCCTACCCCTGTGTATTTATAG
>Ga0308165_1000380_pt1 | contig 88419 bp, 92 predicted proteins | sample PhyWR2_FD_201032 | JGI IMG/M metagenome (GOLD analysis project Ga0308165, IMG submission 201032) | Phyllosphere microbial communities from UC Gill Tract Community Farm, Albany, California, United States - DLSLW.R2 | ecosystem: Host-associated > Plants > Phyllosphere > Unclassified | place: USA... | reverse complement strand
CGCGGTCGGTCACACGCATACTGGATGACATGCCGACTACGCGCAGAACTTTGCCTTCATCAAGCCCACCTGCCACCAGCTCGCGACGCGAGGCGTTGGCACGATCGGCTGAGAGTTCCCAGTTGCTGTATCCCTTTTCACCGTTGGCATACGGGAAATCATCCGTATGGCCAGAAAGACTGATGTGATTAGGAATACCGTTCAGCACAGGCGCAATACCGCGCAAAATATCGCGCATGTAATATTCGACTTCCGCGCTACCTGTTTTGAACATTGGGCGGTTCTGGCTATCAATAATCTGGATGCGTAACCCTTCCTGCACCAGATCGATTTTCAGATGTGGACGCAGCGCGCGCAGTTTCGGGTCGGCCTCGATCAACTGGTCAAGGTCGCCACGTAATTTTTTGAGGCGCGCTTGTTCCATACGCTTTTTCAGCTCATCAATATTCGGTTCTTTTTTGACTTCACCCTTCTGTTGGGTGAAATCATCACCACCGCCAGGAATGGGGCTGTCGCTGTTAGAGACCCGCGGCCCACCCGTAATGGCTGTCGCCAGCGGGGTTCTGAAATATTCCGCAATCTGTATCAGCTCCTTGGGGCTTGAGATCGACACCAGCCACATCACAAGGAAAAACGCCATCATCGCGGTCATAAAGTCCGCATACGCGATTTTCCACGAGCCATGGGAACCGTGCCCGTGACCTTTGTGTTTGCGCTTTTTTACTATGACGATGGGATGGGACTGATTTTTCATGCGTCCTCAGTGGTCGTCTGTTGGTTTGGGTTTTTCACCGCACGTACGTGTTCTTCCAGCTCGATAAACGAAGGACGCTCGCTTGAGTAAAGGGTTTTACGCCCAAATTCCACCGCGATTGGCGGTGCGTAGCCGTTCAGGTTCGACAGCAACGTGATTTTCACGCACTGCATCATCTTCGTTGTTTCCGCGCTCTTCTGACGTAACACACTCGACAGTGGAGAGATAAAACCATACGCCAGAAGAATACCGACGAACGTACCCACCATCGCGTGGGCAATCAATGCACCCAACTCCGCCGCCGGACGGTCTGCTGACGCCAGCGCGTGAACCACGCCCATGACCGCCGCAACGATACCGAATGCCGGTAAGGAGTCGCCGACCATGGCCAGCGCAGCGGCCGGCACTTCGGATTCGCTCTCGTGGGTTTCGATCTCTTCGTCCATCAGCGCTTCGATTTCGAAGGTATTCATGTTGCCGCTGATGATGAGACGTAAGTAGTCGACAATGAAATCCAGCATCATCGCATCAGCGAGAATACGTGGATAGCTGGCGAAAATTTCGCTCTCTTTCGGGTTCTCAATATCCCTTTCCAGCGAGAACATGCCCTGCTGACGCGACTTCGCCATCAGGCGATAGAGCAGCGCGAGCAGATCCATGTACATGCTTTTGGTGTATTTCGAACGACGAAAAAGTAATGGGAGCGCCTTAAGCGTGCCCTTAATGGATTTACCGTTGTTACCAACGATGAATGCACCTATGCCTGCGCCGCCGATAATAATCAGCTCAGCGGGTTGATAGAGTGCTCCAAGGTGTCCGCCGGTCATCATGTAACCGCCGAAAACTGTACCGAGAACTACCAGGTAACCTAATACGATAAGCACGACATCATCCTTCAGCTAGTGACTATGGCAAGATGCTCAGTTCGAATGATTGACCGGAATGCGGGGTAAAAAAAAGCAGCGGTAATTTCTTACCGCTGCTGGAATCTTGCCCCTACGTTCGGGTTAAACAGCTTGTTCGATCTGTTCATCCAGCAGTTGTGGATTACTATCGGCAGATTGCGGGGAAAGTTTACGTCTTTTTACCGCACGTGATGGCGGCTGGCATAAACTGCAGGCAAAGCTACCTACAGGCTGATGAGCGTGGGTAATAAAGTTGCCGTCACAGCAGTTACAGCGCGACAATTGCAACAGGCCGCTTTCAACAAAGCGCACCAAAGTCCAGGCTCGGGTCAGCGCAAGCAACGGGCCTTCTTCAGGCTGCGGACATTGCTCAAGATAAAGTTTGTACGCTTTGATAACGGCGTCTACGCCAGTGCATAAACCCGTTTTAAGAAGATATTGCCAGGCATTGCAAAACATCGATGCATGGATGTTTTGCTCCCAGGTCATAAACCAATCGGTTGAAAATGGCAGCATGCCTTTTGGGGGCGGGCTGCCACGTAATTCTTTATACAACTTGATAAGACGACCGCGACTCAATTGAGTTTCGCTTTCCAGCATTTGCAAGCGGGCACCCAGCGTGATCAGTTCCATTGCCAACTGAATGTCGCGTGCTTCCTGAACAATGCTTTTTTCGCTCATCGTTAAGCCCTTTTCTTCCGGGCCACTTCGTCAGTCTGGCTGACTTCAGTGAGGAGACGCGTTGAAAGCAGAATACCGGTATGGATCTGTTGCAGATCGTCAACGCGAGAATCTTGGGTCAGACGCGTAATGGTCTGGTGACTGTCGAAACGGAACTGGCAAACCAGTTGATTAGTTTCCGCCAGTTTAACCATCTGCGGAAGCGTTAAACCGCCCAATGTTGTCGCCATTTCTTCACTAATACCAAGGCGGAACATCGCGGAAGGTTTGTCTTGACTAATCAAACGTTGTGCAAGTAATAAGTATGACAAATTGATGTCATAGACATGTTTCAACATTTCGGATGTGTGCATTTTTCCCATCCACAATAACCAACTATAATTTTTATGCGGATAAACCGCATCCCGTGATGTCGCCGGGAAAACCCCGGTAAAAAAATAAAGAAAAGGCTAAATGCATAGTTGTATTAAGGGTCGTGCTGAGTAAAACGCTCAGTGCTGTAATCGTTACATTCTGATAACACGCTTTATCAATTCTTACAAATAACTAAGATTTTTCCTAATTGCGGCAACTCTACTCGTCAGGTTTGAGACATACAATCCAGCCCTACCAAGAATTTAAAAAAAGTGTGATCTAGATCACAAAATTTAGCCAGAAAAATCTGCAAACCCATCAGTATGACTTGTTGATTGAACAAAAAGCGTTCAAATGCGACTCCTTTCTATTCTCACTCAACGAATAGTCATGCATAAGTATTAACAATATGAACACAAATTTACGATTGGGGTTTCGAGACAGCCCTAAAGTGCCTCACGCTCATTTCTACCATAGAAACAATTTCATTATTTACTGTAAAAACAACGTGTTAGTTATTGATGAATGTTAAATAATCGCGAATCGTTATCATATCAAACAGGTTGATAACCGGTTACAACCATTCAATAGTACATGATTAATTTTGTTGGATTTCCGTTAAGTACCTCATTTATCGTAGCAACCTGCGTTATGCCACTATTCGTTTTATAAGAATAATTAATGAATAATTATGATAAGCGTCACACGAGTGTCGTATTGCCCACTTGCGAACTCAGTAGAATAGCGGTAATGGTGTTGGATATCGTGGGCTTATAGTATAAGGAGTGCGTAATGAGTTACTCCCACATTCTCGTCTCTGTTGCGGTCTCACCCGAAAGCCATCTCCTCGTCGCACGCGCCGTTTCCATCGCACGTCCCCTCGACGCTCGCGTCAGTTTTATCACCCTCGCCGCTGAGCCGGAAATGTACAATCAGCTGGCCGCACCGATGCTGGAAAACATACGTGGACTTTTACAGGAAGAGACGCAGCAATTTCTTCAGGAGTTGGAAGATAGAGCCCATTACCCTGTCGAGCGTACCTATATTGCGACGGGTGAGCTGAACGAACATATTCTGGATATTTGCCGCAAACAGCGCATCGATCTGGTGATATGTGGGAATCATAACCACAGCTTTTTCTCACGCGCGGCGTGCTCTGCAAAAGCGATTGTCAGCTCAAGCCAGGTGGATGTGCTGCTGGTTCCCCTCGGCAATTGATTTGCCGAGGGGGTATATCTATCAGGCGAGTTTAGGGAAGGTTGCAATCTTTTTTTGCAGATTGCTCTCCACGCTACGGGGAGTTGTACGCTTGAGATCGCGGATAAACGTTTCCTGCCAGTGGTTAATATCGTTTTCGCGGATGACTTTCATCATCTCCGCATGCCGGGAAATGCGTTCCGTTAACGGCATTTTGAGCGCGCGATCCAACGCATTCGCCACATCATCACTGTCGTATGGATTGACGAGCAGCGCGGAGGTGAGTTCATTGGCCGCCCCAGCAAACTGCGACAGAACCAGCACGCCTGGGTCTTTAGGATCTTGCGCAGCCACATACTCTTTTGCGACAAGATTCATCCCATCACGCAGCGGCGTCACCAGACCAACCTCAGCGTAGCGGAACACCTTCATCAGGACTTTACGCTCGAAGTGTTGATTCAGATAATAGAGCGGTGTCCAGCCCAACTGGCCATAACGTCCGTTAATACGTCCGGCTTCAGTTTCGAGTTGGTGACGAATATCCTGATAGGCCTGGACTTCACCACGCGACGTTGGCGCAATCTGCGTATAACGAATCTTACCGTGATGCTGAGGATACTTCTCCAGCAGCCTCTCGTAAGCCTGAAAGCGCTCGGGCAACCCTTTTGAATAATCCAGTCGCTCGACAGAGAAAATGTTTTTAACGTTCTTCAGCTCATTTTTCAGCTGAGCCAGTTTAGGTGGCAGCGGCCCGGAGGCATCAGCGGCAATTTCGTCTGGCTCAATCCCGATGGGATAGACTTCTGTATCAAAGGTTTTCCCCCATGCCTGATGGGATTTTCCATGATGGGTGGTCAATCGCGTTTTACCCGCGACGCTCTCGAGGAACGCCTGACGGTCATTCTCCGTCTGGAAGCCCAGCAGGTCATAGTCGCACAATCCTTCCAGCAGCTCTTCATGCGGTGGAATGGCGGTAAAAATTTCCGGCGTCGGGAACGGAATATGCAGGAAGAAACCGATGCGATTGTTCACCCCCCGTTTTCTCAGCTCGCTGGCAAACGGAAGCAAGTGATAATCGTGGATCCACAAAATATCGTCTTCTTCGATCAGTGGCAGCAGTTTGTCCGCTAACAGCGCATTGACGCGCGTGTAGCCATCCCAGGAGTCTCGCTGGAACTTGACCAGATCCAGGCGATAGTGAAACGCAGGCCACAGCACCGCGTTTGAGAACTGGGAGTAATACTCCTCATGATCTTGTTCACTGAGATTAAACGAAGCCCACGTGATATTACCGCGTGTGACTTTCTGTAAAGGCTTATCTTCGTTACCGACTTCTCCACTCCAGCCAAACCAGAGTCCACCCGCTGTTTTTAAGGCACCCAAAATCCCTACCGCCAGACCCCCGGCGCTGGATTTTTTATCATCCGGTGGCGCAATACGGTTAGAGACTACGACTAAGCGACCCATAATGTTTTCTCCTGTTGTGATGCGCTATTTTTTCTTCTTGTTGCTGGTTAGCGATTTCAGTGATCCACTGCCAGACGCTGGCAACATTCGCCAGTCGCCATTTCGCACAGGTTTCACCCTGCCCGACTTTTACCGATATCCCGTTTTCCTGATTCACGACGCTAAAACCGCTTTCATCGGTCAGGTCGTCACCGACAAAGACAGGTGTTCTCCCTTTAAACGGCATCTCGGCCATAAACGCCTTCAGCGCCTCGCCTTTATTGATTCCCCTTGGCTTGATCTCAACAACGCATTTGCCTGGCTGAATCGCCAACTGAGCGTTAGCCTCAACGACAGACGCCGCAAGCTGGGTTATCGCCTGCTCATGCTCTGGTGCACCGCGATAGTGCAGTGCAAAGGCCATGCCTTTCGCTTCCAGTTCCGTCCCCGGAAAATGGGAAAGCGCCGATGTGAGTTTCGCATGCAGTGACTTCACGAGCGGCTCGGGGAGAGAAACGATATGCGATTGATCATGGATGTCGCGGCGCTCCGCTCCGTGCACGCCGGCAAGCGGAAAACGGTAAGGCCGGGCAAGTTCATCGAGTTCGGCCATTGAGCGCCCTGATATCAATGCCAGAGCCCCCTGATTCAGTTCTGATAGCTGATTCAACATCCGGAGAATATCGGCAGGTAAAACCACCTCGTCAGGATGCGGTTTGATCTCGGCCAGCGTCCCGTCGAGGTCGAAAAAGAATGCGTACTCTCCGGTCAGCACAGGCGGTATGGTTAACGTGTCTGCCACCCTTGTCCTCCTTACAGTTAGCGAGATGTCGAAACGGTTAGCATCTCAGTAGCCATGTAAGTATAGACAGTGTGACGGGGCTCGCCATTTCGCAAACCGCCTACCAGCAAAGCTGGCAAGCGGTTGGGGGGGACGACTAGACTTAAAAGTTGGGTCGTTAGGAGAGGAAAAGTGCTTAAACGGTGCGTTTCGCTTTTTGCTTGTAACGGTCGAAAATCACCGCCGCCAGTAGGATCAGGCCGCGTACCACATACTGAGAGAACGGGGAGATGTTCAGCAGGTTCATGGCGTTCTCAACCGTGCCGAGGATCAGGATACCCGCCACCACATATGAGATTTTTCCGATGCCGCCTTTAAGCGATACGCCGCCTAAAACGCAGGCAGAGATGACAATCAGCTCATAACCAATCGACGTCATCGGCTGTCCACTGGTCATTCGCGAAGCCAAAATAATCCCCGCCGCTGCCGACACCAGTCCTGAAAGCACAAAGATAATAATCTTCGTACGCACAACCGGAACACCTGCCAGACGTGCCGCTTCTTCATTGCCACCAATCGCCAGGGTGTTGCGCCCAAAAGTGGTTCTGTTCAGCAAGAAACCGAAAATGATCAGACAGCCCACCGTCAGCCAGATTGGCGCAGGCAGACCCAGCCAGTTGGCATAGCCCAGCGCAAAAAAGCGCTCGTCTTCAATACCCACCGCTTTACCGTCAGAGATGATGTACGCCAGACCGCGCACAATCTGCATGGTAGCGAGGGTGGTAATCAGGGCGTTGATTTTTAAACGCGCGATCACGAAGCCGTTCACCAGCCCGCTGAGCATACCCAGCAACAGACCCGCAAAAACGCCAATCCACAGGCTTTCCGTCATGTTGATGACTACTGCCGTCGTGACGCCGGCACAGGCAATCACCGAGGCGACAGACAGATCGAAATCACCGGAGGCCAGACAGAAAAGCATGCCGCAGGCGACCATGCCAGACATAGAAATCGCCAGCCCGAGGCCTTTCATATTGATGAAGCTGGCGAAGTTAGGCACAAAAATCGCACAGCCGATAAACAGGACGGCAAACACCACCAGCATTCCGTATTGATCCCAGATGCGACCAAGGCTGAAAGCCGACTTCTGCGTTTGCGATGTAGTAACAGAGGACATCATTAACTCCTTACTCAGGCGACAGCCTGGCTGACTTTAGGCATGGCGAGGCTCAACGCCTGTTGTTCATTCGCCTGTTCATGGTGTAACTCGCCGGCAATATCGCCTTCACGCATCACGATGATGCGGTCTGCAACGCCAAGCACTTCGGGAAGATCGCTGGACGCAAACAGCACCGCCACGCCGCGTTTTGCCAGTTCATAGATGACGTTATAGATCTCGTGTTTGGCCCCAACGTCGATGCCGCGGGTCGGTTCGTCGAGCAAAATGACCTTCATCTCTTCTGATAGCCAGCGGCCGAGAATCGCCTTCTGCTGGTTGCCGCCGGAGAGGTTCATGATCAACTGTTCAGCCCCCGGTGTTTTAATATTCAGCGAACGAATATGGTGATCCGCATTGCTGGATTCCCAGCCGTCATTAATCAGGCAGCCCGCACGGATAAACTTACGCCGCGCTGAAATATTAATGTTGTCGCGAACCGAGTGAACCGGAATGATCCCGTCGGCTTTGCGGTCTTCCGGACACAGCATCATGCCCGCGCGAATGGCGTGCGCCGGTTTTTGGATATTCACCGGCTGGCCGTCGATGTAGACCTGGCCTTCCGTGATGCGCGTCCCGCCAAACAGCCCTTTCATTAATTCACTGCGTCCAGCGCCCACCAGACCGAACAGGCCGACGATTTCGCCGCTGCGCACCGTCAGACTGATTGGCGTGCGTACGCCAGGCGCTTTTACATTCTCAAGACGCAAACGCTCTGCGCCGTACTGCCGTGGTTGCCAGTGATAGATATCCCCGAGCTCACGTCCGACCATCGCCTGCACCAGCTGATCATGATTAACCTGTTGCATGTCGGTGAAGGTCCGCACGTAACGACCATCCTTGAAAACGGTAATGGCATCGCTCAGGGCAAAGATCTCTTCCATACGGTGTGAGACATATAAAATGATGCGTCCTTCTTTGCGCAATTCACGAATAACGCGGAACAGGTTTTCGATTTCACGCGCGGAGAGTGAACTTGTCGGCTCATCGAAGGCGATAATTTTCGCGTTTCTCGCCAGCGCCTTGGCAATCTCCACCATCTGCCATTGACCGATAGACAGGTATTTCAATGGGATTTGCGGATCAATATCCAGGCCCAGATGTTTTAGCTGCAGCCCGGCTTCATAATTGAGTAAAGAGCGATTAACGAAACCGCCTTTATGCGGGAGTTGTCCCAGATAGATATTTTCCGCTACCGTCATCTCAGGGACCAAATGCAGTTCCTGATAGATAATAGCGACCCCGGCATTCAGCGCAGCGGTGGTATCCGCAAACGCCATCTCTTCACCACGAATGGCGATGGTTCCGGTCGTCGGGGAATAGTTTCCGCTGAGGATTTTTAACAGCGTGGATTTTCCCGCGCCATTCTCCCCCATCAGGGCATGAACCTGACCCGGATAGCAGTCAAAACTGATATCGGTCAGCGCATTAACACCGGGAAACGTTTTACCGATGCCGCGGAAAGAGAGATACGGGTCAGACTGTTGCATAACGTCTCCGTGATTCCAGTAGTGTACGGCTGGCCCCTCATGAATGAGGGGCGCAATCACAACGAATTACTTACCGCCCAGTCCTTTTTTGGCGAGTTCCTCTTTGAAGTTGTCACGGGTGATCAGCACAACGTCTGTGACCTCCGTAAACTTCGGTGGCTCAGCGTCTTTGGTCACCCAGTTGTAGAGCATTTCGCTGGATTTGTAGCCGTGGACATCCGGGCTTGGCAGCAGGGAGCCATAGAAACCGGTCGCCTGTGCTTTCGACAGCTCACTCACCGCATCAACGCCGTTAATGCCCACACCAATCACATCTGGGGCTTTAAAGCCCTGCCCTTCCGTTGCACGCACGCCGCCCAGCACGGTGTTGTCGTTCATGCCCAGCACCAGCCAGTGTTTCACTTCAGGATGCTGAACCAGCATGGAGTTTGCGGCATCAAATGCGCCAGGAATATCGTTCGATTTCGTCGGCACTTTATAGATTTGCGCTTCCGGGAAGCCTGCTGCTTTAAGCGAATCCATGGAGCCGGTTGTGCGGCGGCGAGCGGTGTCCAGCTCATCGGCCGTAATCGCCATCACAGCGGTTTCTTTCACGTCCCAACCGCGTTTCTGCATCTCTTTATAGAGTTCCTGGCCCTGACGCTCCCCGATTTTGGTGGCCGCCATCATCACCAGTGGAACGGTATCCATCGGTTTGCCTTTTGCGGTAACGAACTGATCGTCAACCGCAATGACTTTCATCCCGTAACCCTTCGCTTTAGCGACAATAGCCGAGCCGAGTTTCGGATCCGGCGTACAAATCACGAAACCTTTTGCGCCGCTGGCCGCGAGGCTATCAATCGCATTTAACGTTTTTTCACCATCTGGCACGGCGATTTTAATGACTTCAAAACCCAGATCTTTCCCGGCTTTATCCGCGAATTTCCACTCGGTCTGGAACCAGGGTTCTTCTGGCTGTTTAACCAAAAAACCAAGTTTTAAATTCTCTGCCATAGCGGATTGTGACATAACGGCAGCCAGACCGATGGCCGCGAGCGTTTTAGTAAATTTGTGCATGGTTATCTCCAGCTTTAGCGTTCTTTTATGTAGGGAACATTGACGTACTTTTTATTTAATCGGACTTAAAACAAGGCATTAGAGAAAACCTGTTATAAGTGATAGTGCTGGAGATAGTTTTAGCGGGAAATTAATCATCCATAAGAGAGCGCCATCACACCGCAGAATTACAGTAATTGCGTGCATAGATTCAGCGATAAATGACATAAAAATGACGGGGTTTGTCGGACAAATCAGAAGGGGCTAAGCAAGATTATCCATAAGGTCAGCTAAGAAATCCCTGTAAGCCGAACGCCATAGCGTCCGGCTCAGAATTTACCAGGCGTAGTAAATGTGATCGGCGTGATCGCGAACCGGCGTTTCATCACCCAATAAACGTGCTGAGAGCGTCAGGGCAAAATCAAACGCATGTCCAAGACCTTTTCCGCTCAGAAGGTTTTGATCTTCAACGACAGGGGCATCGACATATTCGCCGTCAGTCACGGATTGCCATAAATCGCCAGAACAGACATAGCGCCGCCCCTTGAGCAGGCCATTGCCGCCCAATACCCGCGCCGCTGCAGAGCAAATAGGGCATATTAATTTGCCGGCTTCATCATGCATGGATATAAAACGGATAACGTCCCGACTGGCGGCCAGATTCACACTGCCCTGTGGCCCGCCGGGCAGTACCACGGCATCGTACAGGGTATCCATCCGCTCCCGTAACGTGCTGTCTGCCACCATAGGAATATCGTGGTAACTCACCACCGCTCGCGACTCTGCACAGGCCAGCATTTCAACATCGATGTGCATACGTCGTAGAATATCAATGGTGATAATGGCTTCTGCTTCTTCAAATCCTGGTGCTAACAATACTGCGACTTTCGCCATGGAGCCTCCATTTCAATATAATTTAAAACATCGTTTCATCTTCATGGAAAGCGCACAATCAAAAATGTGCCTGGATCACACTTTTTAGTATTTTATATAAAATGATCCACCTCAAAATATGCCACTTCTCAAAAATAAACATGTCACGGTATTTATGATATCAAAACAAATAAACAACTTAACTTCCTGTAATAGATGACAAATACAATAAACATGACATTTCACTCCCTGATAAATATAAGTCGAGATAATTCATAACAGGTGAAGGAATAATAAAAAATGTCATTGTTCGTAAATCTAATCCATTAAGCATTTTCTTAGGGCGGTGATGACGCTATGCTGATTTGAGTCAGTAAAGAAAGTGAACAGTCGATCACATTCAGGACATGCTGAACAGCTCTATTCTCGTATCAATGATCGGGTTCCAGAAATAAGGATATTATTATGACGACGCCAGGAATGATTCAGAAACTCAACGCCCAGATGAATCTTGAATTCAACACCTCCAATCTGTATCTCCATTTAAGCGACTGGTGTACCGAACACAGTCTCAACGGTACAGCCACTTTCCTGCGCGCCCAGGCGCAAAGCAACATCACACAAATGATGCGTGTTTTCGACTTTATGAAAAGTGCCGGGGGTAATCCCGTGGTTAAAGCCATGAATATGACCGATGGCTCTTATTCTTCGCTGGAAGAGCTGTTCCAAAAAACGCTCGACGATTATGAAACACGTTTGACCACGCTGAACAAACTCGCTGACGAAGCAGAATTCCTTCAGGACAGCGCTACGCTCGATTTTTTACAGGATATGGAAAAAGACCAGCAGCACGACGGTGTATTGCTGAAAACCATTCTTGATGAAGTGCGTAGCGCGAAATGTGCAGGGCTTTGTGTTGAGCAAACCGATCAACATTTACTGAATTTGGTGAATTGCCAGCGTCATTAATCGTGCAGTCTACAGATGAGGTCTGTGGTCGTCCGACCCGCAGACCCTTCTCTGGTTGTTAATCATTCGTTACCAACTCTTTGCTTTTATTGAAATTTAACAAATCCGATCTGGCTCCCAACCAATACCCTCACAAAATGAAATGATTTAGGCAATTTCATTATTGACGAGGGAGCTTCATGATCACCATCGAGTTTATAGTCATCATTCTTTGCCTGCTGGTTGGAACACGTTTTGGCGGGATGGGGCTTGGGCTGATAAGCGGCATCGGCCTTTTCATTTTAACCTTTATCTTTGGATTGCAACCCGGCAAGCCGCCTGTTGACGTGATGCTCACGATTCTGGCGGTAATTGGCTGCGCGGCGACGTTACAAACGGCTGGCGGGCTGAACGTGATGATGCAGTTTGCAGAACGACTGCTGAGGCGACATCCGCAGCATATTACCCTCCTCGCCCCCTTCACCACCTGGACGCTGACTTTCCTGTGCGGAACGGGACACGTGGTTTACACCATGTTTCCAATTATCGCTGATATCGCGCTTAAAAAAGGGATTCGTCCGGAACGTCCTATGGCGGTGGCATCTATCGCGTCACAGATGGCGATTACCGCCTCGCCGGTTTCCGTTGCCGTGGTATCGCTGGTCTCCATTATCGGCGCCCAGCATGGCGTTGGACAGGCATGGGGGATTCTCGAGATCCTGGCCATTTCCGTTCCCGCCTCACTTTTCGGGGTGCTGATCGCGGCACTCTGGAGCCTGCGTCGCGGAAAGGATCTGGCGGATGACGTGGAGTTTCAGGAAAAGATAAAAGATCCGAAACAGCGCGAGTTTATCTTCGGCAGTACTGAAACATTAATGAATCAACGATTTCCTAAAGAGTCTTACTGGTCCACGTGGATTTTCTTTGCCGGTATAGCCGTCGTTGTTCTGCTGGGTGCACTTCCAGACTTACGTCCCGCGTTTGAAATTAAAGGGAAAATGACCGCACTGTCGATGAATCTGGTGATTCAAATGATGATGCTGATTGCCGGGGCCGTCATGCTGATAGTGTGTAAGGTTAATGCCTCGGCCATATCAAACGGTGCGGTGTTTAAAGCCGGTATGGTGGCGATTTTCTCTGTATTCGGCGTTGCCTGGATGAGTGATACGTTTTTCCAGGCCCATCTCGACGAGCTGAAAATGGCGTTGGAAGGGGTGGTGAAAAGCCATCCATGGACCTACGCTATCGTGCTCTTTTTAGTTTCAAAGCTGGTGAACAGCCAGGCTGCCGCGTTGACTGCGGTCGCGCCGATGGGATTGATGTTAGGCATTGAACCCAAAATGCTGATTGCCTTCTTCCCGGCATCGTACGGCTACTTTGTCCTCCCGACTTACCCAAGCGATTTAGCCTGTATCGGTTTTGATCGGTCCGGAACCACGCGCATCGGTAAATTTATCATCAACCACAGCTTTATTTTACCAGGGCTGATTGGCGTAAGCTGCGCCTGTGCGGCGAGCTATCTGCTGGTACAAACCTTCTTTTAATCTGCCAAAAGGGCGACGTTTCTCGTCGCCCTCTGCGTTTTTTGTCAAAAACCTTTCTAATTTCAAAACATCGGTTTATTTTAGTGCGACTCACCCTGCGGTGTGAATTTGAGTTCGATTAACGCGATGGCTTTTTGGATTGCGCGAAGCGTAACCGGATCCGCTGCAGCAGGATGGCTGGTGAAATCGATGTTTTTCAGTTGGGTGGACATTTTTTCACGCACTTCGATAGGCGCAATAATGTCTAACACATCAAGGATTTGTTTGATTACCAACTGGCACGCGACGACGTCAGATACCAGTTCCTGATCGGCGCTCAGATTTTGAGACATAGGCTGCTCCTTTAATAAAGAGCGCCATAGTAGCAAAACGCCAGCCCTTTCATCTTCCCTCTCGTCGACCGCAGACATAAAAAAACCTGCCGAAGCAGGTTTTTTTATCAGAACATTGCGCCTGGCGGTACGTCTTTAAACGTATTGCAGTAGTTGGCCCACATGCTTTTCAGGATTTTGCGCAGTTTCATGGTGATGCTCCAGTAATTTGTTATGCAGGTGTAATTCTTTATCCGCATATAATATGACCAACATCACAAAAATCAATAATTATGTGATACGCGTCACAGTTAAAAAACCAACAATGCTGCCGGATTGTTAATAAAAGCACCGACAAATCCGTGAGTTAGCGCCTGATAAGTTCCAGTAAATTTTTATAAATTTTTTTGATACGGCAGGGTAAAGATGACAGAAAATATCAACGTGAAGGAAAGCCGCGGTATATCTCCAGCGGCACTTTTAGTCGCCGGTGCGTTCTTTATGGAGTTTCTCGATGGAACCGTGATTGCGACCGCCCTTCCGGATATGGCCAGGAGTTTTGGCGTTGAGGCGGTAGAGTTAAACATCGGCATCAGCGCTTACCTCATCACGCTCGCGGTACTGATCCCCGCCAGCGGCTGGATTGCCGATCGCTTCGGTGCACGGAAGGTGTTTGCAGTTGCACTGGCCATCTTTACGCTGGCATCGGTATTTTGCGGGTTATCCACAACAGTCGATCAGTTCGTCGCCATGCGCATATTGCAAGGAATGGGTGGTGCGCTAATGGTGCCGGTCGGTCGGCTCGCTGTCTTGCGAACAACGCCTAAACATCTGCTCATCACAGCCATCGCCACGTTAACCTGGCCCGCGTTGGTTGCGCCAATAATCGGGCCACCGCTCGGCGGATTTATTACCAGCTACGCCGACTGGCGCTGGATCTTCTTTATTAATGTTCCGCTTGGGATCATCGCGATTATCCTTGCGCTGCGTATTATCCCGGATTTGCATGAAGATGCCCGCCGTCCGTTCGACTTGCCGGGATTTATAGCAACGACCATCGCCATGGTAAGTCTGGTGTACGCGATGGAATCAATGGGGGCTCAGCAGACCGATACCGCTGTGACATTCGCGCTTTTGGCAGTCGGATGCGTAACATTGTTCTACGCTTTGCGCCATTTTCAACGCGCCAAATGGCCGATGATCCGCCTCGACGCCATGCAGGTCCCCACCTTTCGCGTGACAATGTACGGCGGTTCCCTGTTTCGCGCCTCTATTAGCGCAGTGCCCTTCCTGCTGCCGCTCATGTTTCAGGTCGGTTTTGGCATGGATGCGTTTCACTCTGGCCTGCTGGTGCTGGCCGTTTTCGTGGGGAACCTGACCATTAAACCTGCGACAACGCCGCTCATCCGTCGCCTGGGTTTTCGGAAATTATTACTGATTAATGGCGCGTTAAATGTCCTGTCGCTGTTGGCGTGCGCGCTTATCACGCCACAAACGCCTGTCTGGCTCATTTTGTTAATCTTGTATTTAGGTGGGGTTTTCCGTTCCATTCAGTTTACCGCCGTCAGCACGCTGGCCTTTTCTGATGTGCCTTCCGCGCAGATGAGCTACGCCAACACGCTTTTTTCGACGGCCACGCAGCTCGCCGTCGGGTTGGGCATTACGTTGGGTGCGATTGGGATTCGTATTGGTGAGAAAATGAGCGATGCGTTAGGTATGGCTGCGATACCCGGTCTGAGCTTCCGACTGGCCTTTGTCGCTATCGCCATAATCTGCCTGATCGGAATGTTTGATACGCTAAGCCTGGCCAAAGATGCAGGCAGCGCGGTATCGAAAAAACGATAATAAAAAAGCCAGCGCGATGCTGGCTTTTCGTCTTAGCGGTCTTGCGACTTATCGTAAGATTAGCCGACGATACCGCGAACAAAGGCTTCAATCTCTTTGTCCTGGCAGTTTTCAAAGAAGCACTGCTGGAAGCGCTGGCCTGACACGGCGGTTTTCACCAGTTCCGGGTCGATTGCGCGCAGTGTATCCAGATAGTTGTCCTTCACAACGGCGGCTTTAACCTGATTCAGGATACCGGCATTACGGACCTGTGGCTCTTTACGCTCCGGTGGATAACCTTCGCCTTTACGGCCAGTGAATGCTTTTTCAAAGATAAAGCGCACGTTCAGTTCCGCGCCCCAACCAAAGCCTTTGGCAAACGGCAGCGCCAGTGCGTTACCGTTGTTGATCTGGGCAAACAGGAAGGCATCAGCCGGATCGATACAGTAGCCGCAGTTCACGCCAGGATGGATGTTCAGGGACATCAACGCGCCCTGGCCGGTGCCGCAGCCGGTCACGACGAAGTCAACAGCCTTAGAATTGATCAGGATGCTGGCCATGATGCCCAGGTGGATGTACGTCAGGTGATGGTCGTTCTCATCACTCATCCCCACGTTAAACACCGGGAAGCCTTTTTCGTCGGCTACGCCTTTCAATTCATTAAGAATAATGGCGTTTTTCCCCGCCTGGCTGTTTTCCATCATCAGTGCAATTTTCATTCTTCATCTCCTGAATGCGATGCGGGTTGTCCCGCCACAGATAGCTCGTCCACTCAACTCTACTATCTGGCAAACATACTTTCAAATTAACTGAAAAAATGTTTTAAAAAATTAAGGTGACTTCACACATTTCTGTTTTGACGGTGCAAATTTATGCGTGCGCATAAAGTGACGAAATTTGTACTCGCGAATCCGTCAGTTAGCTAGACTGCATTTTAAAGACCATAAAATCCTTTGGGGAACACCTGTGAATATGCGCCGCCGGAAGCCTCGCATCGCATTGCTAATCGGGATAATTATCCTTTATGGCCTGTTCTGGGCAAGAATAACGTTTGCACAACCCTCCCCTCAATCAAACCCTGTTCCCGTCTGGATTTATGATGCCGACAGTTTTGAATACTGGCGCACTCCCCAGGGCGAAATGCAGGGTTTCTATCCCGAACTTATCCGCGCGATTAACCTTAAATATGACACACATCTGGAACTCAAGCCGATAGGTGGACCTGAAATCGGACAGCGTTTTAATGCCGACAGCTACGGAGTGTATGCAGGCGTTCTGCGAACGGAGTCGAGGGCGCGCACCAAAATCCTCTCATCACAGCTCTTTTTCAATGAAGTGGTGGCTGCCAGCCCGTCGATGTGGGTGAATACTGCAGAAGAGCTGGCTAACGCTCGCGTTCTGTTTCGCCAGAATGATGCCACGCTTGAGAGCGTACAAAAGCGTTATCCGGATCTGACGTTTCGCTCAATTCACCTGGTCGCCACCAGCGAAGAAGCCTTCCGCTTACTGAGCGAGCGTAAAGCCGACTTCTACATCAATGACGCCAGTGAGATGGAAAACACCCAGCGCTACTACCTGCTCTCCCATCCGTTTCCTGAACTGCGTATCCCCGTGGTGCTAGCGTTCAGCCCGGAGCTGCGCGATTTACGTGAAAAGGTAAATACCTTCATTGGTGAGTGGTACCGCAGCGGGGCGTTACGCCAGGCGCTGGAGGAGAGTAAGCGACAATACCTTCTCAGTCGTATTGTTATTTCAAATGATGAAAAAGCCTGGCTTGCCAATAATCATCTGGAAATCTGGTTACCTAAAAATGAGAACTTTGCGCCGATAATCTGGAAAGACAACCATGGTTACCAGGGAACCGCGATCAATATGATTAATGACATGCGCGAATTACTCGGCATGGAAGTGGATGTTCATTTTATTGATAATTATGCCGAAACGCTGAAAAAACAGCGCTGGCCTGTTCGTCTTGTTGATGTCGCCGAAAGCAGCAATACCGAGCATGCAGCAGGTCGAATTGGGCCGGACATTGCCTGGCATAACGTCTATTACAATCGAATCAAACAGCCATTTTTGTGGGATGAGGAAAGTATTCGCAGCCAGCGTGTCGGCGTGCTGGAGGGATCGTTCTCCGCCCGCTATTTACAGGAACGATTCGGTAATGACGTCGTTATCGTGACCCAACACAGCCTTAACGGCCTGATCGATGCCATCGAAAACAACAAAATTGACTATATTCTGGGCGATTTAAGTTCGCTGGAGTCGACGCTTCGCGGCAATGAGTTGTTCCGGGGCGTGCTAAAAGTGGCTGGCATCACGCGATCTGAGTTTATTGTCGGCCCCTGGGTTCAGCCCGATCACCCTCTCTTTCACCTGCTCACTCAGATTCACCGCCTCTCCAGCTTCCGTACGCAACTGGAGCGCCAGGAAGAGCCTGATTTCTTTCCTGATTTAACCAAAAATACGCTGAAAATAGTCAGCGTCATTTTGCTTGTGACGGCACTGTTTAGCCTGTTTATGCTGATAATGATGCGCCGCCATATAAAAGAGAATCGGTTAATCAATCGCAATATTGTGCAGGCGCTGGAAAAGGTCAACCGCGCGCACGATGACGAGACCGGAAGCCATATCCAGCGCGTCGCAAAATACTGCGCAATGATGGCTCGCGAGCTGAAATTGTCCCGCAAAATGATCTCAGACATTGAGCATTTTGCTTCGTTGCATGATGTCGGGAAAATCGCCGTCCCCGACCGCATTTTGCGCAAGCAGGGGCCGCTAACGCCTCAAGAATTCAGCGAAATGAAACTGCATACGACGAAAGGCTATATGATTATTCAGGGCCTGGCGCTGGGTCCGGTCGCGGAAAATATTATTCACTTCCATCACGAAAAATGGGACGGTAGCGGCTATCCCGAGGGGCTTCGCGGCGAGAATATTCCGCTAGAAGCACGCATCCTGGCGTTGGCGGATGTGTACGACGCATTACGGCAAAAACGCGTGTACAAACCCGCATTTACTCACGAACAGGCGTGCGAGGTGATCTTTGATGGCGCTGGACGCCACTTCGATCCGCAACTCATCGCGTTATTCCGCAAACACCATCTCAAGTTTCGCACGATATTTGACAGTCTGGCGGATTAAGCCCCGCCGTCGTGAAGAGAAAGAGCGGATTGGCTGGCTATTCCAGGCATTGCGCGCCGGATCAGACGGTAGGATAGAGTGTTTTCAATGACTCAGAGCGAAATATGAAGAGATTATTCCTTGCAGGCGCGCTTCTGTTGCTCGCGGGTTGTAATGTGACCCGCCAGGCTGAAGTGAATAGCGTGGACAGCACCAGCGGCGTTGTCAGGCTCAATATGGGTCAGGCAATACTGCAAAATAGCCATTATGATGATTACGTGACTAACGGTACGGCGACACGTGAATGCCAGGCAATGGGTTACGCGACCGCTTCAGCCTATGGCCAGCCGATAAAAACCTGCACTGTTGTCAGCGGTTCGGTGTGCCTGAATGAAAGCGTGACTATCCAGTACAAATGCCAGGGTTTCGCGATTAATCCCTCGGCAAAGCAAACCTACTATTAATACTACTATTAATAATAGTGCTGCCAGAATAGCGCTGGCAGCATATTCAAATAAGAAACAGAACAATTCTCATTAAAATATTAACCATTGCCAATGCGTTTTATTCCCATTCGTATTTTAAATAAATAATATCTTTATTTTACCTTTTGCAAATAATTTAATAACAAATTATAGTGGCGCTCTGCCCGACTCATAAATAATTATATGGAGCTGCACTATGCTGAAAACTGAAATGATCGATAAGCTCAACGAGCAAATGAACCTTGAGCTTTTTTCATCCCTGCTTTATCAACAGATGAGTGCCTGGTGCAGCTTCCACAGTTTTGAAGGCGCGGCCGCATTTCTGCGTCGTCACGCTCAGGAAGAGATGACGCACATGCAGCGTCTGTTTGATTATCTGGCCGATACCGGCAGTCTGCCGCGCATTAATCCTGTTGCATCCCCTTTCGCGGAGTACGCGTCTCTGGATGAATTGTTCCGCGCAACGTACGAACATGAACAGCTGATCACGCAAAAAATTAATGAATTAACCCACGCTGCGATGATTGGTCAGGATTATCCAACCTTTAATTTCCTGCAGTGGTATGTGGCAGAACAACACGAAGAAGAGAAATTGTTTAAATCTGTTCTGGATAAATTGTCACTGGTGGGTAAATCTGGCGAAGGTCTGTACATTATTGATAAAGAGCTTTCCACGCTCGACACCCAGAATTAATTTTAAAAGGGAGCCTGCTGGCTCCCTTTTTTAATGCTGACATATTTTACTTTGGTGCGTAGAAAACCCTTCCGATAAGGGAATAAATTTACCTTTATTCTTCAGGAATTCCACGAGCTGCGCAGCCGTCATATTCTCCGCAGAACACGTATGGAAACGCGCACTTTCACCGAATCGCGTATGGATAACCTGAATCAGACTGGTTTCTGAATATTGCTCATCAGATTCCAGCATCATATTGAGCACTTCATGCCCGTGAATTGACGTCATAACCCCTCCAGAAAGAAAGGCACAGACTACACGCGAAGTCGGCCTCACGCCTTGCGCTGGCACAGGTTTACATGCACCCGGCACAGCTGGTGCATCGCCAGTCATGAGGATTAATCGCCTGATAAAAGGCGCGATAGTTGACGCTTTCGAGCGGAATACCGTTGTCGAAGAACAGGTCGGTGAGCCACTCGACGTTTTCAATTATCCACTCATCCTCTTTCAAACCCTGGGCAAAAATCTCATCGTCCGGATCCATAATGTTGTAGATCGCCCACGTCCCCATATCTTTTTCACGACGCGGCTCAGGTAATTCAAGTGCCTCACCGTTGTAGTGAATAATCCAGTGTCCGTGACACAGTAAATTGCCCGAACGACTCCATGCGGCCTGAAAGGGATTATCCCCTGCCATCAGCTTCTCACTTTTGTTGATTATTTATATTTACTGTTTAAGGTACGCCTGATTTTCGCGCGAAAGTATTGCCCTTATGAAGTAGGCAAAACCCTCAAAAGTATCAGCCAGTTGCCCTAAATATCGCACTAAGTCGAAATCGTAAATATTTCATTACACCACTTGTAACGGTGATTTGACGAAGTGATGCTTTTCACTTACTCTGCGCCGCAGAATGGGTTGCGATTTGTTGTTGTGGTAGAGGAAAGCGTGAGAAACAGAACTCTGGGAAGTATTTTTATCGTCGCAGGCACGACGATTGGCGCAGGAATGCTGGCGATGCCGCTGGCCGCTGCCGGTGTCGGCTTTAGCGTCACGTTACTGCTTTTAGGCTGCCTGTGGGCGCTGATGTGCTACACGGCATTGCTGCTGCTTGAGGTCTATCAGCACGTTCCTGCTGACACAGGGCTTGGCTCGCTAGCAGCACGCTATCTGGGCCGCTACGGTCAATGGATCACCGGTTTCAGCATGATGTTTCTGATGTACGCGCTGACCGCGGCTTATATAAGCGGCGCGGGTGAGTTGATCGCCTCAAGTGTGAATGACTGGTTTGGTACGGACATTTCCCCGGCGACCGGCGTTATCTTTTTCACCGTTATCGGTGGCGGCGTGGTATGTGTCGGAACCTCTCTCGTCGATCTGTTTAACCGTTTTCTGTTTAGCGCCAAAATTATTTTCCTGGTGGTGATGCTCGTTCTGCTTGCCCCGCACGTGCACAAAGTCAATTTACTGACACTTCCGCTTCAGCAAGGCCTGGCGCTTTCCGCCATCCCGGTGATTTTCACTTCATTTGGCTTTCACGGCAGCGTGCCGAGCATTGTGAGCTACATGAACGGTGATATCCGCAAGCTGCGTCGGGTGTTTATCATCGGCAGCGCCATTCCATTAATTGCTTATATCTTCTGGCAACTGGTGACGTTGGGCAGCATCGATTCCTCGACGTTTATCGGCTTAATGGCTGACCATTCCGGTTTGAATGGATTCCTGCAGGCGCTGCGTGAAGTGGTAGCCTCGCCGCATGTTGAGCTGGCGGTTCATCTGTTCGCTGACCTTGCGCTGGCGACCTCTTTCCTCGGCGTGGCGCTGGGTCTGTTCGATTATCTGGCGGACTTGTTTCAGCGCCGTCGCTCCCTCGGGGGACGCATCCAGACAGGCGTTGTAACCTTCTTGCCTCCACTCGCCTTTGCGCTGTTTTATCCACGGGGATTTGTGATGGCGCTGGGCTACGCGGGCGTGGCGCTCGCCGTGCTTGCGCTGCTGCTTCCTTCCCTTCTGGCATGGAAAAGCCGTCAGCAACATCCTGACTCAGGCTATCGGGTATGGGGGGGTAAACCGCTTCTGGCGATGGTATTCACCTGCGGTATTGTGGTTATCCTGGTACAGTTTTCAATCGCAGCAGGATTGTTACCGGAAATCGGTTAAGAAAAGGGGCTCATAATGAGCCCTATTTTTATCAATGCAATTAATGCAATTAATGCAAACAGCAGCTTTTGAATTTCTTACCGCTGCCGCACGGACAAGGATCGTTACGGCCCACTTTCGTACCATTGATGATCGGTTGCTGGGCCACGGTCACCAGCGGATTCGCCACCCAGTAGTTATATAAACGAAGCGCCGCCGGTTTGATTCGTTCAATGCTGGCGTGATATTCGTCTTCGGTCAACTCATCCAGCTGTTCGGCATTCGCTTCCGTTCCGTGCAGCGTAATGATGTCTAAATCGGCTTTCAGCGCTTCCGGCAACGATGACCAGTCGGTCAGTGCCATCCCGCGCATATAGCCGTAACACCACTCTTCCACCACGGTGTAGCTTTTCCCGTCCACGTCGTTAACGCCGAAAACCGGTTCAAACTGATCGGGATAATCACTCAGTCGCTCAGCGATATCGTTCAAATGCTTAAAGCAGAGATCGATAAAACGGTTCATTTCGCGATCGTTTTTCCAGCGCGGAACATACTTTTGACCGCCCCACACCGCCACCAGCCAGGTATCGGGTTCAACGACTACCGGACCCGATAAAACCGCGGTAAGCATGCCGTCAAGCTCGGAAACGTCAATCACAGACGCATCCTCATGACCGTAAGACATCAACGTCTCTTCCAGCCACTCCAGTTCGTTTTCAGTTAATGGGCCTTCAGTCATTGCAGATACTCCTGATAAAAAAAGAAAACGATTTTATCACAGAATGCCCAGGGACTTCTCAACGCCAGCGTCAGGCGTGCGGCGCAGCGTGTTCAAACACCGATAACAACACCATCATCATGGGCTTTCCTGGTGCAAAATAGCTTGAATCGTGACCGTTGCACACGTGGCGGGCATTATTGTTAATGAGATGTGATCCCCGCTGTAATTTCAGTTGATGCTGCCAGAGCGCATAAAACGGCGCTCTATACTGAAATAAGTCAAAACCCCGCAACGGGTTATCCACTCTGGCAACCATTTTGCTTAATGTTCCTGCCCGTAAAGGGTGACAGGAAATCTCGTCGTATCAGCAGGATATTGTCAGGCTCGCGTTTGTTTCGTGCATTTTGTTCTCGCTTTTGTTTTTGGATTGACTGCGCCATCTGCCTTCAGGTTTTGGTCCGTGGTGCAAAAACCTCTTTGCTAAGGAACATAATAATGTCGCTGAAATTACTCAGAAGTCCCCTTTCTCTTGTAGTAGCAGGTTGTCTGGTCACGGCATTTTCCGCCCAGGCGGATATCGTCATTGGCGTCGCGGGGCCATTCACCGGGCCAAACGCGACCTATGGCGATCAGTACTGGCATGGGGCGACTCAGGCCGCCGAAGATATCAATGCCGCCGGTGGGATCAACGGCGAAAAGATTAAGCTGGTTCAGGGTGATGATGCCTGCGAGCCTAAACAGGCCGTCTCCGTCGCTAACCGTCTGGTTGATCAGGACAAAGTCAAAGCGGTTGTCGGGCATTTTTGCTCATCGTCGACGATGCCCGCCTCTGAGGTGTACAACGACGCAGGCGTCCTGGCCATCACTCCAGGCTCTACCAACCCGTTAATCACCGAACGCGGCATGAGCGATATGTTCCGCATGTGCGGACGTGACGATCAGCAAGGGAAAGTCGCCAGCGATTTTATTATTGATAAGCTGAAGGCCAAACGGGTGGTGATCATTCACGATAAAGACACCTACGGTCAGGGACTGGCGGATGCGACGAAAGCCGCGCTGGCAAAGCGTGGCGTGAATGACGTGATGTACGAAGGCTTGTCGCGCGGTGAGAAAGACTTCAACGCACTGGTCACGAAAATCGGCGCGCAAAAACCGGATGTCGTGTTCTTCGGTGGCTGTCACCCGGAAGCCGGTCCGCTGGTGCGTCAGATGCGTGAGCAAGGCGTGCAGGCCAAATTCTTCTCCGGCGACTGTATCGTCAACGAAGAGATGGTGACCGCGGCAGGTGGGCCGAAATACACCAACGGTATTTACATGACCTTTGGCAAAGATCCCCGTTTGATCCCCGACGGCAAAGCCGTCATCGAGAAATTCCGCACCAGTAAATTTGAACCCGAAGGTTACACCCTTTATTCCTACGCCTCTGTTCAAGCCATCGCCGCAGCCTTTAAAGCGACTGGAGGTACGGATTCTGCCAAGGCCAGCGCCTGGCTGAAGGCCAATCCGGTTGAAACGGTGATGGGCAAAAAAGCCTGGGATGACAAGGGTGACCTGAAAGTCTCCGACTACGTCGTGTATCAGTGGGATGACAAAGGGAAATATACCGAAGTGCCGTAACGGAACGGCGTCACGCTCAACGTCGATAGCTTTTTATCGACGCGATATAACCATCAGGCTGCACGCATGTGTCGTGCAGCCCATAACACGAGCGCGCGATGATGAGCACATTCTTTCTTCAGCAGTTGATCAACGGCTTAACGCTAGGTTCCGTATACGGACTCATTGCCATCGGCTATACGATGGTATACGGCATTATCGGGATGATAAATTTCGCTCACGGCGAAGTGTATATGATTTCCGCCTATCTCAGCGCCATCGGCCTGGCGTTGCTCGCCTGGTTTGGCCTGGAGTCATTTCCGTTATTAATCCTCGGCACGCTGGTTTTCACCATTATCGTGACGGGCGTCTATGGTTGGACGATTGAACGAATCGCTTATAAACCGCTGCGCAACTCAACGCGTCTGGCTCCGCTGATCTCGGCCATCGGGATGTCATTAATCCTGCAAAACTATGCACAAATCAGCCAGGGGCCGCGTCAGCAAGGCGTGCCAACAATGCTGGATGGCGTGTTCCGTTTTCACCTTGGCGAGGGGTTTGTTCAGGTCACCTACACCAAAGTGTTTATTCTGATTGCCTCGTTCGCAGGCATGCTGCTGCTCACCTGGATAATCAGCAATACCCGATTAGGACGCATGTGCCGCGCCGTTCAGCAGGACCGCAAAATGGCGTCGATTTTAGGCATAAATACAGACCGGATTATTTCGCTGGTGTTCGTGATTGGTGCAGCCATGGCTGGCCTTGCAGGTGTGTTGATTACCATGAACTACGGCACCTTTGATTTTTACGTCGGGTTTGTTATCGGCATCAAAGCCTTTACGGCTGCGGTTCTCGGCGGGATTGGGTCACTGCCGGGGGCGATGCTGGGCGGATTGATTCTCGGGATCGCCGAGGCACAATTTTCGGGGATGGTAAATTCTGATTACAAAGATGTGTTCTCGTTTGGATTACTGGTGGTGATCCTCATTTTCCGTCCTCAAGGACTGCTTGGCCGCCCGGTTGTCGCCAAAGTATGAGGGAGTCAAATATGACATCGCAAACTGATGTGCACGACGGTTTTTCGCTCAAACGCTGCGTTCTGGATGCCATCTTTGCCGGCATGATCGCATTAATCATTTTTGGCCCCATCGTCGGCGTGGTGCTGGATGGCTACAGTTTCAACTTTGAAGGGCGACGGCTGGCGTGGATCGTTGCCACCGTGGTGACGGGGCGCTTTTTACTGAGCGCGTTTTTGATGACGGCTATGGGGACACGGTTATTATCCCGTTTCGACACCGATAACTCGGGCGTTTACGTCCGGCCACCTGAGTATAAAAGCCGGATGCGCTGGATTATCCCGCTGGTGCTGACGCTGGCAGTTTGTTTCCCGTTTATCGCCACAAAATATGTACTGACGGTCGCGATCCTCGGGCTGATTTATGTCCTGTTAGGGCTGGGGCTGAATATCGTTGTCGGCCTGGCGGGCTTGCTGGACCTGGGATATGTCGCCTTTTACGCTATTGGTGCTTACGGTTTAGCGCTGGGTTATCAATACCTGGGCCTGGGATTCTGGACGATGTTGCCGCTGGCGGCGCTAATGGCTGCCGCAGCCGGCGCTTTACTGGGGTTTCCGGTTCTGCGTATGCACGGCGATTATCTGGCGATTGTGACCCTCGGATTCGGGGAAATTATCCGCCTTATCCTCAACAACTGGCTGACCTTCACCGGCGGACCAAACGGTGTTTCGGCCCCTCCTCCCACCTTTTTCGGCCTTGAGTTTGGACGACGAGCCAAAGAAGGCGGCGTGCCGTTCCACGAGTTTTTCCATCTGACCTACAACCCCAACCTGAAGTTTATTTTCATCTATGTCGTCCTCCTGCTGGTCGTTTTGTTGGTGCTCTACGTCAAACACCGTCTGACGCGTATGCCGATTGGACGCGCGTGGGAAGCGTTGCGTGAGGACGAAATCGCCTGTCGTTCGATGGGACTCAATCATGTACTGGTCAAACTCTCCGCATTTACCCTTGGCGCGTCGACGGCAGGCATTGCTGGGGTGTTCTTTGCGACCTATCAGGGATTTGTTAACCCCACGTCGTTTACGTTTTTTGAGTCCGCGCTGATCCTCGCCATCGTCGTTTTAGGCGGAATGGGATCGACTGTCGGTGTGGTGTTAGCCGCATTCGTACTCACCGTCACGCCAGAGCTGTTGCGCAGCTTTGCGGAATACCGCGTGCTGTTATTTGGCATGCTGATGGTCGTGATGATGATCTGGCGGCCGCGCGGTCTGATTCGCATTAACCGCAGCGGATTTGCAGTTCGCAAAGGAGTCGCGCCATGAACGGGACGATATTAAACGTTGAACATTTAATGATGCATTTTGGCGGGATTAAGGCGCTAAACGATGTGAATCTGGACGTCCAGCGCGGCTCAATAACCGCTTTAATCGGCCCAAATGGTGCCGGAAAAACCACGGTGTTTAACTGTCTGACCGGTTTCTACAAAGCCTCTGGCGGCACGATTCTGTTCAATACGCTCAGCAAAACCACCAACGTGATTCAGGTTCTTGGGCAAAAATTTCAGCCCGGAGACTGGATCAATCCGGCGCAGCTTGGCGGGCGTATTTTCTACAAAATGTTTGGCGGGACGCATCTGGTCAACCGCGCAGGACTGGCTCGCACATTCCAGAATATTCGTCTTTTTCGGGAAATGTCCGTGGTGGAAAACCTGCTGGTCGCGCAGCACATGCGCGTTAACCGTAACCTGATTGCCGGCGTGCTGAATACCCCCGCGTACCGCCGTGCGGAGAGCGACGCGTTGGATCGGGCATTTTACTGGCTAGAGGTAGTGGATCTGGTGGATTGCGCTAATCGCCTGGCGGGTGAGATGTCCTACGGCCAGCAGCGGCGTCTCGAAATTGCGCGCGCAATGTGTACGGGGCCAGAGATGCTATGTCTGGATGAACCCGCCGCTGGGTTAAACCCCGTCGAAACGCGTGCGCTGAGTAAAATCATTCGTTTTTTGCGCGACCATCATAAAATCACGGTCTTGCTGATTGAACATGATATGGGAATGGTGATGGAAATTTCGGATCACATTATTGTTCTCGACCATGGCGATGTGATTGCGCAGGGTAAACCGCATGAAATCCAGCATGATGAGAAGGTTATCGCCGCGTATCTGGGCACCGATGAAAGCGAGGTCAGCGTATGAGCGAGACGATGCTGGAGTTTAAGGACGTGGATGTGTTTTATGGCGTGATTCAGGCATTAAAGCAGGTGTCTTTGCAGGTGAATCAAGGCGAAACCGTGGCGCTGATTGGGGCTAACGGCGCGGGAAAATCGACGCTATTGATGTCCATTTTCGGTCAGCCACGCATTCGAAAAGGTCAGATCCTGTTTTGCGGCGAGGATATCAGTCACCAATCGACGCATTACGTGGCCTCAGGCGGTATCGCGCAGGCTCCGGAAGGTCGACGTATTTTCCCGGATATGACCGTTGAAGAAAATTTGCTGATGGGGACCATTCCTGTGGGTAACCAACATGCCGCGCACGATCTGCAAACGATGTTTGATTTGTTCCCGCGGCTGAAAGAGCGGCGTAAACAGCGCGCGATGACCATGTCCGGGGGAGAGCAGCAAATGCTGGCGATTGCGCGGGCGTTGATGAGTCGTCCAAAACTCCTGCTGCTTGATGAGCCAAGTCTTGGCCTTGCGCCAATCGTGGTAAAACAAATTTTCCAGACGCTGCGCGAGCTGGCGCGTAATGGAATGACAATTTTTTTGGTGGAGCAAAATGCGCATCACGCGCTCAAGCTTTCCGATCGCGGATATGTGATGGTCAACGGACAAATCCGACTGAGCGGTAGCGGTGAGGAACTTTTAGGTAATCAGGATGTGCGAAAAGCCTATTTGGGCGGCGTGTAATTCACTGGAATTTAGACACAAAAGACCAGTCTGGGGTGGTTTCATAACACAGCTTATTGCTTCGAGAGTAGCCACCTCGGTTTTTGCCATTGAAACCTTATTTTTTGAATGAATATCAGAAGGCTATATTCAACAAAATTCATTATGGCGAATTTTTTGAATGGGCAATAGTGCAAAACGGACGATGCCGTCAACGCGCAGGCTCACTCAATTTATGGTACACTGCCCTTCCCAGAGAAATTTGTTATGAAATCAGAAGACACCCTCGATTGGTACCCAGCCCAGCTTCCGCCAGTAAAAATCATCCTCGGTAATGCAGTACTCGAAGTCGGTAAAACAGGCCGTCCCATCAATGCCCGCACGATTCTTGAATACTTGCAGGTTACACAGAAAAAACTTACAGGCAGGGACAACAAAATTGCAATGCAAACTGCGATTGAAGTTCTGAAAGATAACCAGAAGATTAACGGTAGACTGTAAACGACGGCGTTGTGAACTTAAGATTTGACGGTTCAAAGAGACGTGAGCACTTCGTTATCAACATGCGGATACGAGATTCTGATTAAAAAAGATGTTTCCATTTCGCTTAAATATATTTGAGCCACATTACAGACCAGACCTGTAGATTTCCCCGAAAAAAAACTTGTGTTCCATAATTACGGCCATTCCCCAATTTAAAGTAAAAAAACACAAGTAATTAGTATATTAAACGTGTATCGTTGTCGTCCCTTATATCAGGAGATGCCTATGTCTGGACGTAAAAATTCACAAACCCGTCGTAATTACTTAGTTAAATGCCCATGCCCAAACTGTTCTAAAGACTCAGAACATAGTTTTAGTCGCGTTCAAAAAGGTTCCCAACTGGTCTGCCCGTTTTGCAGCACCTTGTTCAAGTCATCAAAATGACTGCAAAAAATTATTGCAGATATGATGAGCGTTACAACTAACGCCCCATATTTAGCAATAGTTTAGGGAATACCAAAAATGATGCTGCTGTAGGCCGTCTAATCATTGGCGCTCGTTACTGTTTGTACCGCCAGTTAACGTCAGCGTGTAGACTGTTCATCATGAAAGCCTGCGCTTCATCATCGTGGTCAGCACATCGGTAACGATGCTGGCCTCAGTTTAACACTTTCGGCCTTTCAGTCACCTTACCGTTATGCCTGCTCAGGCATTCTCTGCCTCGCAGAGCGACACATCTTTATTTTTCACAAAGTATGACGTTAGAAGCAGCGGGACCTTTATTACTTTTGTAAATAGTGTATTCGACCTTCTGTCCTTCAAACAGGGTTTTAAAATTATCCCCCTGAAGATTCGAAACATGAACAGAGATATCTTTTCCTCCATCAAGAGGAGAGATGAAACCAAAACCTTTGTCTTCTTTATACCACTTTACCAGGCCTCTAATTCTTGAGGACATATTTACTCCTGTTACGCATGATGAGTGAGATAATAAACGTATAATAATAAACGTATGGACTCAGAAGGAGGGGTATCAGCGATAGCACCTGGTAATGAGGACTGCCCGATAAAATGTTTACGTTCGCCTGTGCATCGAACTTAGCAGACCATTAAGGCACGGACAGTGATAATAAGCAAAGTATTCTTTACCCTCCGTCACATCCGGTGAGGTAATTTGTCGGATTGAAAGCCTATCCAGAGAAGGGTATCGCACACATAATCGACATGTTTTTTACCTCTTATGAGGTCACGATTCTAAGGCCATCACTCACGGTCAATACACCAGCAACGTTTTCATTTTGTTCATACTTATCAGCTTTAACCTGGCCCTTAAAGCGCCATGTTAGATCAACTATTGCGGTGCAGCGATCGATTTCACAACTCATCGAATAATCATCGCCACGGCCTAAAAACTACGACTGAACGGTACACGAATGATGCAAGGCGTATATGCTTAAAGGTATCTATTAACAACGCGGGACAGGCAACATGTCGAGCTTCTCATCCAACGAATTTGCCACAAACGATGTAGACAGGGTTATAGGCAGCGCTGTTTTTGACATTATCCAGGCAGGCGTAGCAGACCACATAACGCCCAAAATGCTCATTCAGCACCTTACCCGCAAGTATGTCTATATTTACGAGACGAGCTCTTCAGTTGACGAAGCGTTAGCATACGAAGCGGCAATAAATTACCTCGCAAAGGTTAATTAACATCCCTGCGTGGATAACACGATGTCCAACCTACGCCAGGCTGACTCAGTAGCGGTTAGCCTCCGGGATAAACAGCAGATATCTGGTCACAAAACGATTTCGCACACGGCTCGTTACGACAGGAAAATAAAAATTATATCGGTCACAAGCGGTCAAAAATAAGCGGTGATATTAGGAAGGAAGTGAGATAACACTATTTTTTAGGCACAAAAAAACCACCTTTCGGTGGTTTAACGACACTGCTTATCATTGATTTTATTCTTGTTTTCCCATGGTACCCGGAACGAGACTTGAACTCGTACAGCCTATGGCCGAGGGATTTTAAATCCCTTGTGTCTACCGATTCCACCATCCGGGCTCGGGAAGAAATTGGAGGCGCGTTCCGGAGTCGAACCGGACTAGACGGATTTGCAATCCGCTACATAACCGCTTTGCTAACGCGCCTTAAAATCTTTTTACTCAGCACCCGCTATTGCCGATGCCTATAATTTGGAGCGGGAAACGAGACTCGAACTCGCGACCCCGACCTTGGCAAGGTCGTGCTCTACCAACTGAGCTATTCCCGCAATCATCAAGTCATTATGCTAATCACTTGATTTCACTACCGACTGGCTAAGCGTACCGCCGTTCGATGCGTTGCATTCTACTTATATGACGGTTTGAGTCAACGTTAATTTTTGCATCCCAGGATCGTTTGCTGAAATTTGCGTCGAAACGATCACTGTTCAAGCAAATCGCCGCGTGAAGCGTTCAGATATTGCAGCATCGACCACAACGTCAACACGGCAGCAACCCACAGCAAGCCAATCCCAGCCCACTCTACCCACGCATTTGGACGCCACAGCATCCACACCAGCGACGCCATCTGGGCCGTTGTTTTGACTTTACCAATCCAGGAAACCGCGACGCTGCTGCGTTTACCCAGCTCAGCCATCCACTCACGCAGTGCAGAGATAATAATTTCGCGACCAATCATGGTAGCGGCTGGGAGCGTCACCCACCATGTGTGGTAATGCTCGGCGACCAGCACCATCGCAATGGCGACCATCACTTTATCCGCAACAGGATCAAGGAACGCCCCAAAACGCGTGCTCTGATTCCAGCGACGCGCCAGATAACCATCAAACCAGTCCGTCACCGCGGCGATAAGAAAAATGAATGCACATGCGAAAGGTGCCCAGGTGAACGGCAGGTAAAATGCCAGAACAAAGAAGGGGATAAGTACGACGCGAAAAAGCGTAAGTAACGTAGGGATATTAAATCGCATAGTGACGGTAACTGTCTGTTGTCAGTAAATTTAGCTCTATGTTGCTACAGAGCCCTCAATGTTTCAACGAGTAGTAGATCTTTTCTGCCAGCCCTTGCGAAATACCCGGCACTTTTGCAATTTCCTCCACGCTCGCGTTGAGTAGTCCTTGCAATCCCCCCATGTATTTCAACAACATTTGTCGCCGTTTTGGCCCAACGCCTTCAATCGTTTCAAGCGTGCTGGTATTTTTCACTTTCGCCCGTTTTTTCCGATGTCCACCGATAGCGTGATCGTGCGACTCATCGCGGATATGCTGGATCACATGCAAAGCGGGAGAATCTGGCGGCAAATTGAAGCCCTCACCTTCAGGCTCAAAGAAAAGCGTTTCCAGGCCAGCCTTACGGTCAGTTCCTTTCGCCACGCCCAGCATCAGCGGATGATGTTTATCCCACGGCACGTCCAACTCGGCAAAAACCTGTTTCGCCTGACCCAACTGCCCTTTCCCGCCATCAATAATGATGACATCAGGGATTTTGCTCTCTTCAATCGCTTTTCCGTAACGGCGACGCAGCACCTGATTCATCGCCGCATAGTCATCTCCGGGCGTGATACCCGTAATATTATAGCGGCGATATTCCGCGCGCAGCGGGCCGTTAGCGTCAAACACCACGCAAGAGGCGACAGTTTGCTCACCCATGGTATGGCTAATGTCGAAACACTCCATCCGCTTCACTTCTGGCAATTTTAACAAGGTCGCCAGGGCGAGTAGGCGCTGATGAATGGTCGATTGCTGAGAGAGTTTGGTGGTCAGTGCGGTCGCCGCATTGGTCCGAGCGAGCTTCAGATAGCGCGCACGGTCGCCGCGTGGTTTGGTCTGGACGTTGACCCGCCGTCCTGCCAGCTCAGAGAGCGAATCCGCCAACAGGGTTTTATCATTGAGAGCAAAGTCGAGCAGAATTTCTGACGGCAACGTACGCATCTGACTGCCCTGCAAATAAAACTGGCCAACAAAGGTTTCCACCACTTCGCCCAACTCTGTGCCAGCGGGCACTTTTGGGAAATAGCTGCGGCTACCAAGGACCTTGCCCTGGCGTATAAACAGAACATGGACGCAGGCCAGCCCGGCATCGAAAGAGACACCAATAACATCCAGATCGTCACCATTATTGGAAACGAACTGTTTTTCCGTCACCCGACGCACAGCCTGAATTTGATCGCGAATGCGCGCGGCCTCTTCAAACGCCAGCGACTGGCTGGCCCTTTCCATGCGTTCAATCAGCTGCGTCAGGACCTGATCGTCCTTCCCGGCCAGGAATAAGCGCACGTATTCAACCTGCTGCGCGTATTCATCTTCGCTGACCAAACCTGCCACACACGGGCCCAGACAACGGCCAATCTGATATTGCAGACACGGCCGAGAGCGGTTGCGATAAACGCTATTTTCGCACTGACGAACCGGGAAAATTTTTTGCAGCAGCGCCAGCGTTTCACGCACCGCATAGCCGTTTGGGAAGGGACCAAAATACTCCCCTTTTGCATGCTTAGCACCACGGTGCATCGCCAGGCGCGGATGGGTGTCGCCGCTCAGGAAGATAAAAGGATATGACTTGTCGTCACGCAATAAGACGTTGTAGCGCGGCTGATACAGTTTGATGTAGTTATGCTCAAGCAGCAGCGCTTCTGTCTCCGTATGGGTGACGGTGACATCGATCTGCTGAATTTGCGCCACCAGCGCTTCAGTCTTACGAGAGGCAAGGTTATTGCGAAAATAACTGGAAAGGCGCTTTTTGAGGTCCTTCGCCTTGCCAACGTAGATAACCGTCTCGCCAGCGTCGTACATACGGTATACGCCTGGCTGGCTGGTCACGGTTTTCAGGAAAGATTTAGAATCGAACACATCACTCACTGACTGGTTAGGGTCTCTGTATTACACAGACCATGACGAATAGCCAGGTGAGTGAGTTCGACATCGCCGTGAATGTTCAGTTTACTGAACATACGATAGCGGTAGCTGTTCACCGTTTTGGGGCTGAGATTCAGTTGCTCCGAAATCTCATTCACCTTTTGGCCTTTAGTGATCATCAGCATAATCTGCAATTCGCGCTCAGACAAACTGGCAAACGGTGAACCCGTTTTTTCCGGCTCTATCTGACTCAATGCCATCTGTTGAGCGATATCCGAGGCGATATAGCGCTGCCCGGCATACACGGAACGAATGGCATTCACCACTTCCTGTGGCGCAGCGCCTTTAGTGAGATAACCGGCAGCGCCAGCCTGCATCACTTTCGCGGGCAACGGGTTTTCAGTATGAACGGTCAGCATGATGACTTTAGTATCAACGAAGGCGCGGGCGATTTTGCGCGTGGCTTCAAGCCCACCGATGCCGGGCATATTCATGTCCATCAACACCACATCGGCAGAATGGGTACGGCACCACTTCACGGCGTCTTCACCGCAGCAGGCCTCACCGGCCACTTTAATACCCTTTATATCTTCAAGTATGCGACGTATCCCTGCGCGCACGAGTTCGTGGTCATCAACAAGAAGGACGTTGATCAAAGGAAATGTCTCCAGAAATAGGGATATCGCGACTGACTGCTAATGCGTTTATATTAACGGTTTTCATCCCAAGTTTAAAACGTTAAAAAGGTACGGTACGATTCCGTTCACTTTTTTTGGAAATTAGTCTGTACAGCAAGTGGAAAGAAAAACCCAGTCTAAGTAGCTTTCTTCGCCCTTTTTAAGCGCCTGCATTCAAAAAGTTACAAAAAACAAACACCGTAAAAGTGCAAAAAACAGAAGATATATTTTTGTAACAACAATTAACAACAGCCAAACGAAGCCTAAACAATTAAGGAATATTAAAACATAACAGCAATTATACTTAACTCGGGTTTACCCGAATAAACAAAACAATAAATGTTCAAAAAACAACCACTGCTTTTTTTCCTCTGGCTTATGGTATACTCCGCCGCCTTAACTTTCATCGTCGCGCTCCAGCGCAGTTTTGTAATGAGGAATATCCATGAGCACACCTGAATTCGCCACCGCGGAAAACAACCAAGAACTGGCGCAGGAAGTATCCTGTCTGAAAGCACTGTTAACTCTTATGCTTCAGGCAATGGGCCAGGCCGATGCGGGCCGTGTGATCATTAAGATGGAAAGACAAATCGCGCAGATGGAAGATCAAAGCCAGGCTGACGTATTTGCTGGCACAGTTAAGCAAATTAAACAGGCTTACCGTCAGTAAAAAAGAGACGGCTGAACGCAAAGCATTCAGCCGTCTTCGTGTCTGGCACGCAGAACAAGGGTGTTGTCAGATGAAACCGGTCGCCGCCGCATAACACGCAATCTGCGTTTTATTCGGTGCGTTAAATTTCTTCTGCATATTCTTCTGATGGAAATTGACCGTATTTTCTGAGATCGAAAGAATAATTGCGATTTCAGCCGACGTTTTTCCCTCCGCCGTCCACTTCAGAATCTCCTTTTCACGCTTGCTGAATTTCATCTCAGGTGGCATCACCATTTCATCCTCAAATCGCAGCAATGTGGTCAGTGCCATTTGCACCAACATTTGCAGGCGCAATTCTATTTCTTCGCTGTCCATCATTTTACCAAACTGACTGGTGCGAGAAACGGAGAGAAAACCCAGCGCATGATTAGGCAACATCAAACATTGTGTAATGCCCTTGCGCAGACCATGGTCGCGCGCACCATCCCATAACGCCTGCGCATCCGCAAATAACGCGTCAGTCCAGGGAAGATGCCCCTGCATGAAATTCTCACGCTTTAATACCGGATCAATAGCGAAATAATTTTCTGACTGATATTGCGACATCCATTCAGCCGGATAGCTTGAACGAACGGATATTTTAGGACGCGTAAAGGGAACCGGATGCCTGACACAGAGTGAGTAATAATCGAATTCAAGTGCCTGGGTTTGTTGTTGAAGCTCTTCATACACTTCATCCGCAGAGCCCATATCCTGGAATCGCAGGAAGCAATTCCGTCGCCATGTAAAAAAGTCTGTATCCCTCATACTTACCGAATAAAACCCCTGAAAAAACTAATCATTATTATGGTGAATATAACCTAACACATAAAACTTATTTATATGTATAAAAAATCGTCCCAATTGAGAACTAGTTGCATTTTAGCTGTGCTTAATACGCAGAAGTAGAATAAAAATATCTACATTTCCGCTTAATTAGGGAATGTTTTGCTCCAGATCGGCTTTCTGGAGCAAATTAATCAAAGAGGGCTATTTCGTCAGGAATTTCTCGAGGAATTGACGCGTACGAGGTTGTTGAGGATTGGCAAACAATTCTTTTGCTGGCCCCTGCTCCACAATGCGCCCCTGATCCATGAAGATTGCTCTGTCCGCGACATCTCTGGCAAAGCTCATCTCATGCGTGACAATCACCAGCGTCCGCTTCTCCTGCGCGAGTTGGCGAATGGTGTTAAGCACTTCGCCCACCAGCTCGGGATCGAGCGCCGAGGTTGGTTCGTCAAACAAAATAACATCGGGGCGCATCGCCAGCGCACGGGCAATCGCGACGCGCTGCTGCTGCCCGCCCGACAGACGACGCGGATAGCTGGTCTCCTTCCCGGAGAGCCCGACTTTGGCCAACAGTTCGCGGGCGCGTTGAATAGCCTCGTCTTTGGGTTCCCCCTTAACGATGACCGGCCCTTCGATAATATTCTCGATAACCGTGCGATGAGGGAACAGGTTAAAACTCTGGAACACAAAACCGACATGCTGGCGCAGATGGCGAATCAGCGTTTTTTGCTGACCGAGCGACTTCGCGGTATCAATGGTGATATCACCCACGCGAACGGTTCCCCCCTCCGGATGTTCCAGCAAATTAATACTGCGCAGCAGCGTGGTTTTACCGGAACCACTCGGCCCGATAATTGCCACCACCTCGCCCTCCTGTACCTTGAGATCAATACCGTGAAGAACAGTTTGCCCGTGGAATTTTTTTGTCAGGTTTTTGACGTCAATTGCACTCATTTCGGATCTCGCTCCTGACGATTAAGCTGATTTTCAAAATAGTTTTGCAGCGCGGACAGCACGGTTGCCATCACCCAGTAAATCAGTGAGGCGGCCAGATACATGGTGAAAACTTCCAGCGTGCGCGACGTAATCAGCTGCGCCTGACGGAACAACTCCGGCACCTGAATCGTTGCCGCGAGCGAGGTGTCTTTAACCAGACTGATAAAACTGTTGCTCAGCGGCGGGAGCGCCACGCGCGCGGCCTGGGGCAAAATGGCGCGACGCAGCGTTTGCCACGGTGTCATACCGATACTGGCCGCCGCTTCCCACTGACCTTTATCAATGGATGAAATCGCTGCACGTAGCGTCTCAGAGGTATACGCCGCCGTGTTCAGCGACAGGCCAATCATCGCCGCCGGAATAGGATCCAGTTCAATACCAAACTGCGGCAGACCGTAATAAATCATAAACAGCTGGGCGATGAGCGGCGTACCGCGAAATACAGAGATGTAAAAGCGCGCCAGCCAACGCACCGGCAGAATCGGCGACATACGCATCAGCGCCAGAATAAAGCCCAGGACTAAACCAAAGAACATCCCACCCAGACTGAGCTGTAACGTAAACACAGCGCCCTTGAGCAGGTACGGTAGCGAATCAATAACCAGCTGAATACTTTCTTGCATTATCGTTTTTCTACCTGCAATTAGACGTGAGGATGATAGGCAAATAACGCAGGCGCTCCGCCCGTATGCACAAACAGAATTGGGCCTTCATCCTTAAAGCGCTTCTGAGTAATACCGTCAATCAGGCCGGCCATCGCCTTACCCGTGTAAACCGGATCGAGCAGGATCCCTTCCAGACGTGCCAGCAATTTTATCGCTTCCAGCCCTTCATCATTCGGCGTGCCGTAGCCTGGCGCATAATAGTCATCCCACAGCACAATCTCAGCCTGCGCCGGAACTTCCAGCTGCTGCGCGACCGCCTGCTGCAAAGCGAAAACTTTTGGCTTTTGATCCGCCACGCTGCGCGAAACGGTCACCCCAATGAGTTCGACGTCCGGCATCAGTTGCTCAAGCCCGACCGCCAGGCCTGCGTGCGTTCCAGCACTGCCCGATGCCACGACCACGGAGGACAAGCTCACTGCGCCTTCACACTGCTGCGCAATTTCCAGCGCGCTTTCAACGTAACCCAGCGCACCAAGCGCATTCGAGCCGCCCACCGGAATCACATAAGGCCGAAAGCCCTGCGCTTCTACGCGCGTCGCCAGCGCGTCGAGCTGTTCAGCGGGATGGGTTAATGCATCACACATTTCAATCTGCGCGTTGAACAGATCCAGCAGCAGGCGATTTCCGTTGCTGAGATAGTTTTCCGCACGCGTCCCAATCGGGTTTTCCAGCAGTGCTACGCAGTTCAGCCCAAGTTTTGCGGCCACGGCCGCCGTCTGACGAACATGGTTAGACTGAATCGCACCCGCGGTGATCAGGGTGTCCGCCCCTTCGCGCAGCGCATCTGCCGCCAAAAACTCCAGCTTGCGCAGTTTGTTTCCACCCATGGCCATAGGGGTCACGTCGTCACGTTTAATAAAGATATCGCGCCCTAAATAATTCGAAAAGCGCGGTAAATATTCTAGCGGCGTCGGTGCGCCAATGAACTCCAGGCGCGGAAAGCGCGTTAAATTTTGCAGTGACATGGAACCTCCGGTAACTCTGTTTTTGTTTATTATTTTTTATTATGCACGCTAGAACGCCAGAAATAAAAAAGGCGCTTTTAAAAGCGCCTTTTTTTGTCATTTAAGACTTATTTAGTGACGTCAGCACCGAACCATTTCTCAGACAGCGCTTTTAACGTCCCGTCTTTTTGCATATCGGCAATAGCACCGTCGATCGCTTTGACCAGATCGTCGTTGTCTTTACGGACTGCAACGCCAGACTCCTGACGAGAGAACGGCTCACCGGCGACGGCCAGCGTATCTTTGGTTTTCTTCACCAGATCCAGCGCAGCCAGGCGGTCGACCAGGATCGCATCGATACGGCCCACGCGCAGATCCTGATATTTAGTCGGGTCATCATCATAGGTGCGGATATCAACACCCTGAACATTCTGACGCAGCCACTCTTCGTAGTTGGTCCCAAGACCGACACCCACTTTTTTACCTTTCAGGTCTGCAGCGGTTTTGATCGTGCCTTCGTTACCTTTCTTCACCAGCGCCTGAATACCTGACACGGTATACGGCGTTGAGAAATCATATTTCTTTTTACGTTCATCGGAAATGGTGACCTGGTTAATCACCACATCAATACGTTTGGAATCCAGTGAAGCCAACATGCCGTCCCATTTGGTCGGTTTCAGCGACGCTTTCACCCCCAGATGTTTCGCCAGCTCTTCGGCAAACTCAACTTCAAAGCCGGTCAGCTTGCCATCGTCACCCTGGAAACTGAACGGTGGATACGTTCCTTCCAGCCCAACCAGCAGCGTGCCGCGCTCTTTGACTTTATTCAGTAATCCCTCGGCCGCGAAGGTTTTCACGCTCATTCCCGCGACCAGCGCCACAGCCATTACGCCCATCAGCGCCTGACGACCCAGAAGTGCTAATTTCATAATTACCCCGATAGAGTGGTTTTTTGAGTAGTGTAAGGCTTTCGCCTTTGGCGTCAAAGGCGAGTCCGCTACATCTTATTCAATTTTAATATATATCAGAAGTCGCTTCGGCGTAGACTTTCTGCGTAACCGCACCCGGCACATGCGCTTTATATTGCGCGTATTTACGCAGCGCGATGCGATAGTTATTGGTGCTGGTTGCAGGCAACCACGGTTCAAGATTTTCATCCATATAACCGGTTTTCAGTAAGTCGCGGGAGATATTTTGTACCGTCAGATGTTGCCCCAGACGACGCAGACGCACGACGTATTCGCGCACGGTCCCGTGGCTCATCTCGGTTTGTTCAAAGAGGAATTGTTTAAAGCCGATAATATCGAAAAAGTCGCTCTGCTCTTTGCAATGCAGATCGCCACAAAAACGACACAAAGCGACCCACTCCTGCTGCTCTTCACGCCACGCGGCTTCATCCATCAGGGTGTCGAGACGGGAGATCGCAATTTTATTCACGATTTCGCCACGACGAACCAGCGTAATACGGTCAAGCAGCTTATTGCAGTGAGCACAATGAGTCTGGCTGTGTTTAAAGTCTTTTAGGTAGCGGCTTAAAGGCCGTCTTTTAGATTGCTGCACCGTCATGATAACTCCTGGTTGTCAATACGTTGTGCGGCATTTTTCGGGCGAATTGACTCGCCTATAACTTACCCAGCTTGGTACGTAAGCGTTTAATGGCCTGGCTGTGCAACTGGCTCACCCTGGACTCCCCCACTTCCAGAACCGCGCCGATCTCCTTAAGATTCAGCTCTTCCTGGTAATAGAGGGTTAACACCAATTGCTCACGTTCAGGCAATGCTTCAATAGCATCCATTACGCGTTGGCGTAAATTACCTTCCAATAATTGGTGTAACGGGTTTTCGTGCTGATTCTCATCAGTCACCAGTTCAACACTATCGCCATGCTCTTCACGCCACTCATCATAGGAAAAGAGTTGGCTGTTATTCGTATCAAGCAACATCTGACGATAATCCTGAACCGCGATACCAAGACGCTCCGCCACTTCAGTTTCTGTCGCGTTTCGCCCCAGCTCTTGTTCCAGTTGCCCTATAGCATGTGCCACTTCGCGTGCATTGCGGCGAACACTTCGCGGTACCCAGTCACGGCTACGCAGTTCGTCCAGCATCGCACCACGAATACGCTGTACTGCGTAAGTCGTAAATGCCGTTCCTTGCAGAGCGTCATATCGATCCACTGCATTCAGTAGACCAATACCGCCCGCCTGTAGCAGGTCGTCCAATTCAACACTCGCTGGCAATCGCACCTGGAGGCGCAATGCTTCGTGACGCACCAGCGGGACATAACGCTGCCACAGCGAGTGTTTATCCATTACACCATCAGCGGTATAGAGTGTATTCACGATAAACAGCCCTGCGTTAATTGAGTTATCGGCATGATTATCCGATTCTGGAGGGGTTTTAATCGGGTGAATAGTGGGTGAAATGAGGGGTTATTTGAAGGGTAATGCAAAAAAGGAGACTACCCGACTAATAGCCGGGCGACAAAGTGATTGTCCGGGTTAATGTTTTTAACAAATCATAGCCATCCCAGTGCAGTGTAAATTCCATGGTTTGACCCACTGCAACTATTCGATCAACGCCTTTTGGAGCCACGTTTTGAATAAACTGCTTAATGTTATTTTCTGTTAAACCCAACGTTGCAACAGTTTGGCATTTTTCACCGCACACGGGCGCTATTTCACTAATATCATCGAGCAGCCACTCATAAAAAAGTCCGCTGCCATGATGGTTTTCCAGCATGTCCTGAGTCACTTTTTCCGCTTCGACCCGGAAAATACGCCGCGTTTCTGACGGAATATATTTTAATTCAGGGCTACGCGCCGCGCGCTCACAATAATCAGCCAATGTTTTCACCACGGAAACCGCTTCTGGCACAGGTTTGTCGCGCAAGCAAGCCTCAAACTCAGTCCAAAATAGTACGCGGGCCTCGGCTTTTTGCTCACCTAACCACACTACCAATTTTGGGGAGGTACAAGCCTGTTGGTCGGTTAATAATGTGTCGTTATAAAAGTTTTGCGCAATACGCTGTTTATTGTCGGCGGCGAGATAAGCATCAGCCTGAATAACGGCAATGGAATAGCGATCGGCAAAAGCAATATCGACTGCACGTGCGGACATGGGTGACTGACGAATTAATGCAATGGTTTTATCGCCCCCCCAAATCATACGAGCCTGACACATAGCAGAGAGTGCGTGATTAATTTCTGTCTCATGCCCATATTGCACCAGACAAATCAATTCGCGTATCGCAACATGATGTTCAAGCGTCTGGTTAAGCGCCTGGCAAATAATATCCACCTGAACAAAAGGTTTCGAAGGCAGCCGCACGACGTTGGCATTTCCGGTCAGTAATCCAGCAAACAAAGAGTAAGCAAAATTGACGGCAACGTTGGATGGCGCAATATGAAACGTAATACCTCTGCCCAGCAATAATTCATTATAGGCGTGCGCTTTTTTCATTTGTTCCAGCGCCGCTTTCCGACACCAGAATGCCAGGGAAATAACATCGCTGTGCGGGCGTGCCTGCGGTTCCGTAAGCAAAATTTTTGAAAAGGATTGCAAAAACGCGATCACGTCCGGATCAAATGGAATACGCGGCTGAACATCGCGCATCTGCTCCAGCACCTGTTCGTTGCCTACCCGATAACGCAACGTTTTAAAAATCGGCGGCATAGGTATCACTGCATCCTCTTATTTCTGCATTTTTAAGTCGACCGATAATACGAAAATACTTTCCGGCTCTGCCGCAAGGACAATCATCCTCGCCCAGCACAACCCCTTCATCTTCCGTCAATAATGAATGCCCAGGATAAGATTCCGGGAGCGTCGAGAGCACCTGGATAATACCTGGCTTACCGTGCGGGCAGGGTGAAAGATCCATTGGATCGCGCACGATAACATCCGAGAAAATACTGGCGTGTAGATGGCCGTGCTCACACTGCATATAGATGCAGCCGGTTTGTTCCACCATGCCGTAATAATCATACACTTTCGTCAGGCCACACACGCTGTGCAACGCATCGGCAAACGCGCTGGCGGAAACCGCCTGCGACTGAAGCTTTTTCCAGCCACCGCCGTGGATAAGGATCCCGTTCGCTAAATCCAGCTGAACGCCGTTTTCCTTAAGCGCCTGATAAAAATGTTGCCAGACCATAAAGGTAAAACCAAACAGCAGAATAGGTTTACCCTGATGACGTTCCAGAAACGCGGTGATGCCGTCGATATCCAGCGCCATGGAGTCCGTTAACGCCCAGCACCGGTCGGAGCCGAACATCGAAAATCCGAGGATCCCCGCGCCGCGCGCAGAGAACATATTGCGATCTTTCATCACCGCCGGCGTATCGAGAATGAGCATGGGCAAACGCCCGGCGCCAGTGAAATGGCTGACAATTCGCACCAGTGTTTTCTGCTGTCGCGCCGCCGTCATCTTATCGAGAAAAATACGCGACACCGCCTGCCCTGTCGTCCCTGAAGAGGTCATGGTTTTCACTACCTCTTCATCCGGCACACTTTTAAGCGTCAACGTTTTAAACAGCGACACGGGCAAAAACGGGATATCTTCAGGCTGTTGAAGTTGCGACACATCGCAGCCCAGCCCCTGCAAAATGTTGCGGTACGGCTCGCAGTGCTCCTGATGATGTTCCGTCAGTTTGCGCAGTCGTTGCAGCAGATGCTCACGCTTTTCCTGGCGCTCAAACGCGTAGGGCCCGTGCTCTAGCCACGCATCAAACTCAATCACAGAACGCCTCCAGCTCTCGGTACAGCGTCTTACCTGCCGGATTTTTAGGAATCGCGTCGATCCCTTTCACCGTAAAGGCAGAATGGTGAAGCTGGCAGGTTTGTGCAAGATAGCTTTTGACCGCTTCGGTCTGAGCGGCATCGGTGATAAACACCTGAACGTTGTCGTCACGCCCAACCGCCACGCACTCCGTCGCCGGGAAGGCATTCAGCACCAGATGCTCAAGCTCATCCAGCCCGATGCGGTTGCCGAACACTTTCAGAAAACGCGTCTTTCGCCCGACGATGGTGTACAGCCCCTTCTCATCAACGCTTGCCAGATCGCCGGTAGCCAGACGCCCCTGGCGCTCGTCACCTTTGACCAGGTCTTCACGGCAGGTCGCGTAACCGAGCGTCACATTCTCACCGTAATAAATCAGCTCACCGCGCTGTCCCGCTGCGGTGATTTCAGTCCCGGTCTCATCTTCGAGCGCAAATCGGCCACCGGGGATCGCCCTTCCCATCACGCCGGGATTATTCACCGACAGCGCCGGGGGCAAAAAACCCATCCGCGAGGTGGCTTCCGCTGCGCCATACATGACGAAAAAGCGTAATCCTTTTTCCGCTGCCCACGTCGCCAGCTCACTTTGCAGTTCCGGGCGTAATTTTCCCCCCGCCTGAGTCAGCGTTTTTAGCGACGGGAGATCCATGCGGGTAAAGCGCAATTTTTTGAGAATTTCCCAGCTGTAAGGCACGCCGGATAACGATGTGGCCGCATGCTGTTTCAAAAAACGCCAGAACGTCGGTTGAACCGGCCCGCTGTTGGTCAACAGCAGCGTGGCCCCTTGCGCCAGATGGGTATTGATAATCGACAGACCGTACACGTAGTTCATCGGCAGCCAGGCGAGCGCGCGCTCGTGGCTATCAATAGCGAGATAATCAACGATACTGCGGGTGTTACTGACCAGATTTTGATAACTCTGGCGCACCAGTTTCGGGCTGCCCGTCGAACCTGACGTAGCAATCAGCAGTGCCAGCGTATCGTCCATCTCCGGCGCGGGCTGATGTAAATCGTGCAGCTGATAGCTACCCGCGTCGGCGTCATCCTGTTTCCAGACGAAACCAGGGCGATAGATAGCCATCAGCTGTTGCAGCAGTTCCGGGGCGATATTTTTGTCCAGCATCAGCGGCACAGCTCTGGCGTTCAGACAGGCCAGATAGCCCACCAGCGCGCCGGGACTGTTATCGCACAGACAAAAAACCAGCGCGCGGGCGGGTAACTGTTCTGCAAGCGTGCTGACCGCGTGCGCCAGCTGGCGATAGGTCAGCTGTGTTTCATCATCGCTGATAACCGCCACCGCATCGCCGTACTGTTCAAGCTGCCAGAAGGCTGTCATAGCCCGGTCTCCAGAATCGCACCCGCGATCTGCGCTGCAGTCAGCCCGCTTTGCTCCAGCATCCACGCGTATTCGCCAGCCGGGCCGTAACCCTGCGGAATACCAATGGTTAACAGGCGCGGCGTGGTTGGCTGAGTCACCAAAAATTCGGCGACAGCACTGCCCAGCCCACCGATCACGCTATGTTCTTCGACGCTGACCATCAGTTTGCAGCCCAGCTGTTTTTTCAGCGCGTCGGTATCCAGCGGTTTGATGGTAAACATATCCAGCACGCTGCAGCTGATCCCGCGCTCGGCCAGCAAGTCTGCTACCTTCAGCGATGCCGAAACCATGCTGCCGGTCGCGACCAGCGCAACGTCCGCCCCCTCCCGGAGCACGTTCGCTTTGCCGGGTGTGAACTCAACGGCGTCACGATAGACAATCGGCGTGCGCATACCGCCCGTGAGGCGCAGATATACGGGACCGTGATGCTCCGCCGCTGCGAGAGTCAGCAGCGCGGTCGCGGTCGCGTCAGCGGGTGAAAGAATGGTTAAATTTGGAATCGACCGCAGCGTAGCGATATCTTCGATTCCGTAGTGCGTGGTGCCAAACATGCCCATCGCAAAACCCGACGCCAGCCCGACGACCTTAATGTTGCCCTGCAAATATCCCATGTAATGGCGCATTTGTTCGCAGGCACGCAGCGCGGCAAAATTCGCAAATGTCGTCGCAAAGGGAATGCTTCCCTGAGACGCAATCCCCGCGGCCACACCCATCAGATTTTGCTCAGCAATCCCCACGTTGATATAGCGCTCGGGGAACGTGTGGCTAAAACGCTCCATGCCCGACGTAATACCCAGGTCCGCCGTCAGCCCGATAATATTCGGATTCTGCTGGGCGAGGTTTAGCAGCGTCACGCCAAAGGTGCCGCGCGTGCCCATCATCGACCAGGCGCGGACGTCAGCGGGAGAAACGGAAATTTTCATACCAGCTCCTCCAGCGCAGCGCCGTGCTGCGCCGCTGACAGTTTCGCGCGGTGAAACGCGTTGTTATTTTCCATAAAGGAGATCCCCTTCCCTTTCACGGTAGTGGCGATAACCGCTTTGGGTTTGTTGTGGGAAGGTGCAGCAAAGGCCTGTTGCAGCGCCTGAATATCGTGCCCGTCGCACACTTCGACGTGCCAGCCGCAGGCCTGCCACAGCGCGGGGAAATTCATTTTTAGGGTTTGCTCGCAGGCGATATCCGACTGATATCCGTTGACGTCAACGATAGCCGTCAGATTATCTAATCCGTGATGCGCAGCAAAAAGTGCGCTCTCCCAGATAGATCCTTCATTACATTCGCCATCGCCCAACACCACATAGCTGTGCCACGGCTGTTGCTTGAGACGCTGATGCCAGGCGATACCGCTGGCAAAACCGACGCCAAGCCCAAGCGATCCGCCCGCAAAATCAATCCCCAGCGCGGGATTCATCGGCGTTAACGCCGGAAATTGCGATCCGCTCTGGTCGAAGGTCGCCAGCTGTTCATCGCTGAGCACGCCGTAATGGTGCAATGTCGTATAGAGTGCCAGCGCGGCATGCCCTTTACTTAATAACAAACGATCGCGTTCCTGAGCGGCCATATTCTCTGGCTGATAACGCATCACCGATCCATACAGAACGGTGGCGATATCGACCATCGACAGCGCCGAGCCAAGATGTACGCCGTCAACGGGCGCATGGAACGCGACATCAACGATCGAGCGGCGGATCTGGCGGGCAGCCAGCTGCAGTTCAGCGAGCGATTTCATCGTAATCCCCCGTCGACGCGAATTGTCTGACCGGTAATGTAGCTGGCCAAATCGGAGACCAAAAAGACCGCCGCATCGGCGATGTTAGACGGATTACCCAGACGGCGGAGATCCGTCTGATTGCGCGTGGCTTCGATAATGGCCGCTGGCAAGGTGTCCAGCATATCGGTATCGGTAATGCCCGGCGCGATGCAGTTCGCGCGGATCCCGGTTTCACCCAGCTCTGTGGCAATCGATTCTGTTAAGGCAATCACCGCCGCTTTTGATGCGCCGTATGCGGATTTACCAGCATTACCATCCTGCGCGGCCGTTGAGGCGATATTGACGATACTGCCCTGCTTCTGGCGGGTCATCAGTTTTGAGACCGACTGAGTAAAATTGAACAGCGCGAAGAAGTTGACTTCAAACTGCTGGCGTAACGCCTGCTCGGTGGTCATCTGGAACAGCGCATTCAGCGTGATACCTGCGTTATTGACCAGGCCATGCAGTGGACGCTTGTCGCTCATCAGCTGTTTGACCGCCAGCTTCATCGCGGCCGTGTCGGTCAAATCAAAACAGAGCGGCCAAATTTCGACGTCGTGACGCGCAGCAATTTCAGCCATGTCGGCTAAAAACGCATCGTCAGCGCTGCGGGCGTGGGCATAAACATTGGCACCATTCGCCGCGAATGCTTCAACCATTGCCCGGCCAATACCGCGCTTGCAGCCGGTGATAATCACATTTTTATCTTTTAACAGCATACGATGCTCCTTAATGACCAATGCCGCCGTCAACGCGGATAACCTGTCCGGTGACGTAGCTCGCCGCATCAGACGCTAACCAGCAAAGTGTGTTTGCCACCTCTTCGGCAAGACCAGGGCGCGAAATCGCCGCTGCCGCCATTTTTTCAGCGACCACGGATTCCGGTAAATTCTCCGTCATCGCGGTCTTAATCACGCCGGGTGCCACCGCATTCACGCGTATCCCCTGTGGCGCAAGTTCCGCAGAGAGCGTTTTGGTCGCCGCCACCATCGCCGCTTTCGACGCTGAGTACGATAACTGCCCGACGTTGCCGTCCAGGCCAGAAATACTGGCGATATTGATGATACTGCCGCGCTTATTACGTAGCATTAAACGCGTCATATACTGGGTAAAGACCATCTGCGAGAAGAAATTGATGGTGAAGGTTTTTTGCATCTGAGCCAGCGTGACCATCGGGAACAGCGCATCAAGCGTGATTCCCGCCACATTCACGAGGATATCAATCGGCTGCTTGGCTTTTTGAATGGTCATCGCCGCGTTTTTGATTGAGGCATCATCCAGCAAATCAAAGCTAACAGGCGTGATAGACACGCCGTGTTCTTCACTCAGGTCGCGGATGAAGGCCAAAAAGGCCTCATCTTCCTGCTGAACGCAGGCAAACAGGTTCGCACCCTGGCGGGCGAAGGCCACGAGCGTTGCCTGACCAATTCCCTGCAGGCATCCAGTAATAACGGCAGTTTTCCCGGCCAGTAACATGTTTACCTCTCCGTTAATCAGGCAACTTCAACATCATATTTATTAAGGATCTCTTTCCCTTTTTCCCAGGAGGAGAAATCAATAATGTCTTCGGTGTCGAGCATGATGTCGAAGGTCTCTTCCAGCGCGGCAATCATGCTCATATGGCCCACGGAATCCCACGACGGCGTATCCTGATATTTATAGGTAGGCAGAATATCTTCTGACACTTCGAAGGTTTCGACGAAAATCGCGTTATATTTTACTAAGTTAGTCATGTGAAATAGCTCCAGATAAAACAGTTACTTAAATACTTTCTTTTGATCGTTTTTGCGCATCACGCGCGCCGGATTGCCCAGCGCGACAGACTCATCCGCGATATCGCTGAACACGGCGCTGCCCATGCCAATGATGACGTCATCACCGAGGGTGGTTTTTTCTTTAATGGCAGAATTCATTCCGATAAAGACGCGCTTGCCGACCACGCAGTGCCCGGCCAGCGTCACGTTGCTGGACACCACGCTATGCACGCCAACGTGCGTATCATGACCCACACTCGCGTGCGGCTGAATCAGGGTGTTTTCTGCAATAAACACGTCGCAGGAAATAAAGGCGTGGTCGCAGATAATCGCGCCCGCACCAATGTGCGTTCCCGACGGAATAAAAACGGAGGGATGGATTAACGTCGCCAGGCTGGTTTTCGCCAACACTTTCTCAGCCAGTTTCTGCCGCGCGGCGGGCTCGCCAATGGCGATCACCACTTCCGTGCAGGGATGGTCCAGCAGCGCAAAGCGGTGAACCGGCACGCCGGAGACCACATTTTCGTCCGTCACATCATCGATAAAAAAGATCTCTTCCCAGCGTGAGGATTGATTCAGCTGCTGTGCCAGCATTAAGACTTCGCGTCCCAGGCCGCCTGCGCCATAAATACCCAGTTTCATGCCACTTCTCCATCTGCATGGCGCACCAGCGGTTGATTCGCGGCGGTCGCGCTGTACTGGCGAATCATCGCCACCACACGATCCTGATCGTCCTGCGTCAAATCAGGGTAAATCGGCAGACAAAGAATCTTCTGCGAAATGCCCTCGGCCACCGGCAGATTTTGCGGGCTTGCTGAGGGCAGATGGCGATACATCGAGAACGAGCTGATCAGCGGGTAGAAATAACGGCGGGAGTAAATATTCACCTCTTTTAGCACGTCATAGAGCTGATCGCGGCCGATCGGGTACGCATCATTGACGATGACCGGGAAATAGGCGTGATTCCACTCCACGTTGTCCGGCGCACGAAAGACCTCAATCCCGTCGATATCGCTGAGCAGTTCGCAGTAGCGCGCATAAATGTCCGCACGGGCCGCTAACGCACCGTCAATGTGTTGCAGCTGCACCAGGCCAAACGCGGCCTGAACTTCGTTCATTTTGGCGTTAATGCCCGGCGCAACGACGGTCGTCTCGTCGGCAAAGCCAAAGTTTTTGAGATAGTCGATGCGCTGCTTCATTCTGGCGTCCGGACAGATAATCGCCCCGCCTTCAAAGGTGTTGAACACCTTCGTGGCGTGGAAGCTCAGAATCGACAGATCGCCGCAGTTCAGTACGCTCTGGCCATCTTTTTTTACGCCGAACGCGTGGGCCGCATCGTAGATCACCTTCAAACCCCAGGCATCGGCAATCTTCTGGATGCCGTCGACATCGCACGGAATTCCGTAGCAGTGCACGGGCAGGATCGCCGAGGTGGCAGGCGTGATCAGCTGTTCAAGCTTCGCCGGATCGATATTGCAGGTGACCGGATCAATATCCGCGAAGACAGGCGTGAGACCGTTCCACAGCAATGAATGGGAGGTTGCCACAAACGAATACGGCGTGGTGATCACTTCTCCGGTAATGCGCAGCGCCTGTAATGCCGTCAGCAACGCCAGCGTGCCGTTGGAAAACAGACACAAATGTTCAACGCCAAGATAGTCCGCCAGCGCTTTCTCCAGCTGCTGGTGGAACTGACCGCCGTTGGTTAAAAACTTGTTGTCCCAGATTTGCTCCAGGTAAGGAATAAATTCCTCCAGCGGCGGAAGCAGCGGGCTGGTGACGTAAACATTATTCTTCATAGCGCACCTTCAAAATAAAACTGTGTTTGCCTTCGCGAGCGCAATGACGCCGCCGCGAACCGCCCTACTCTTCTACCGTAAAACTTTGCGCTGGTTGCCCGGCACAATATATCTGCCATGCCTGACGCAGCGCCTTTTCCAGCGGTGCTGCGACGTCAAATCCATCCTGCTTGAGCGGCATTTGCTGGCGCATTCTCTGTCGCCAGCCGTTGAGTTCTTCGAGGTTGCTTTGCCACGCGACGGCTTTCTCGACGTAATCCTGCTGGCTGGTGGCGACAAACTTTTGCAGGCCGTAGATATGCATGATTTCCACGCCCTGTCGGGAGGATGTTGTTCCGCCCGCAATGCTCAGCGTGGGCACCCCCATCCAGACGGCATGGCTTGTGGTCGTGCCACCGGTGTAAGGGAAAGAGTCGAGCAAAATATCCACCTCGTGGTGCATACGCAGATAATTTTCAAGCCCGGTCGTTTTACGGAAAATCAGCTGTGAATCCAGCACCCCGAGCGCACACAGTTTTTTGCGATAGCGGGCAATCATTTCGTCGTCGTCCATAAAGCCAATGAGCAATTTGGCCGTCGGATTACGCGCCATGATTTGCGCCCATACGGCGAAAACCTCATTGTTGAGTTTTTTGGAACGGTTGAAGCTGCCATAGGTGAAATAGCCGTTGCTCAACGCCGGTAGCGGGTTGACGTCAGGGCTAAGCTCACTGGGTGCAAAGAAACTGCGCAGCGGCATGTAGAGCAATTTTTCCGTGTACTGATCGTCCATTTCACCCGGTTTGCCAAGCCCTGGCGTGGTGATACGGTAATCCATCTGCTCAAGACCGGTGGTGCCGGGATAACCAATCCAGGTCATCTGAATGGGCGCAGGTTTAAAACCAAACACCGGCAGACGGGTGCCCGTGGTGTGACCAGACAGGTCGATCAGAATATCAATCTGATCCTCGGCGATTTGCTTCGCCACTTCGGCGGCGCTAAGTTCAGTCACCAGGCGGCTCAGGGTAGCGGTTTGATCGTAATGGTCTCTGACCGCATCACTTTTATCGATGGTGTGGTAAGCAATGACATCAAACCGATCGCGGTTCAGGTTATCCCAGAAGGGCAGGAAGAAATTGCTAACCGGATGAATGCGCAGGTCACCCGAGACGAACCCGACACGCAGCTTGCGGTTGGGGTCTTTACTGCCGGAATAGCGGATGTTCACCTGCTGTGCAGCACACCATTCATTCAGCTGACGGCCATAATCCTGATGGGCAGCAAACAGCTCGGCGGGCGTTACGCTGGCATCATGCGTCATCACAAACAGCAGGCTGGTAAAAGTATCAAAATCATAACTTTTCAACGTCAGCGCTTTTTGCAGGAAATAGCGCGCATCAGCCATTTTTTGGTTATCGCTGAGGATGATGCCTATGATGCTCAGGAAATACGGCACGTCTGCCCGCAGACGAATGGCCTGCCGGGCACATTTCTCAGCGACCGCCATTTCCCGACGTTCGTGGTAGATGCACGCGAGCAGGTTCCAGCAGTTGGCATTTTTATCGTTAATGCGCAGCAATGCCCGCAGTAACTGGCGAGCCTGCAGAAGATCGTTGGTTTTAAACAGCGCAGTTGCCAGATCGAAATAGCTATCCCAGTGCATGGAAAACTGGCCCAGCAGACGGCTACTCAGCTGTAGCGACGATTTCCACGCGCCCATTAGCAGGCTGGACCGCGCCTGACAGCGCAGCAGATGAACGTTGTCCGGATCGGCTTCAAGCAAACTCTCCAGCCGTTCACGCCCCTCTTTATTACGCCCTTGCCTGATAAGCGCGTTAACTTCATCGTACACGCTGTCGTACTGTTGATTGTCTTCGACTGATATCGGCTTGAGATCTATCTTGAGCGGGAAACCACCGTATTTACGTTCACAGCTGAAGATCAGCAGTGCGGTATAAACCTGCTTAATGATTGCCACATTGTCGGACTTCATAAAGCGCTGGAAACCGGCACGCCACGCAGCGGTCGAACCGGTCAGCAGGCCTTTGTCACGCAGCGCGCAAAACAGCAGCCAGCTTGATTCATCGCTGTTTTTTATCTCATCCGTGGCAAAGACCCACTCTTCGCGGCTAAGCGTTACGGTTTGCCCCCAGTAATTACCGAGAGTGATGAAATCCTGCTCTGCAAACGCCTCTTCCGTCACGGGCACAATGGGCCGCAAAACGGTGTCAGTGGCGTCGTTATAAGGCGAAGGAACGGCGCCGATCATGAGGCCATTGATGGTGTTCCCCAGCAGATCCTGCAGCGAGGCGACCAGCTCAGCGCGGGTGTCGCTGGCCGTATCTTCCGGGAAGCGACAGTGGAAAAGCAGTTGCTCGAAGCTCAGACTCAACGGCCAGACTTCCGTCAGGACATCCAGGATTTGTAGCGTGGTTTTGTTTTCCGTTTTCAGCGGCGTGCCATCCAGCCCGATATGTCCGTTCGCCGCTACGCCAAAGTGGTTGATCTGACGCTTAAAGCAGCCTGCCCAGTGCAAATGCTCAACCGATTTCAGGTCTGGCGTAGTCGCAGCGTCGTGCGATCCAGCATGCGAGAGCAGGCTAAAACGTTCGCGGCGGTTGACGGCAAAATCAAGATACTGCTGGCTTTTCTCACGTGAGCTGCCGCCGCTAATCAGGGCATGCATCTGCCCTGTCTGGATGCCGAACGTGTTCGCCACTTCAGATTGGGGAACGGCATCGCCAATATAGCTAAAGCCCGCATCGGTGATTTGCTGATGGAAATCGGTGAAATAATCGGCCTGATTGATATTGCCGAGATAGCGGAACGCGAGCGTCAGATCGCTGCTTTGCTCTGCGTCAGTGACCTGATTTTTCAGGCCGCCTTCGGGCAGCGTCATCGCCAGATAGCTGAGCATCCCGCGCGCGGAATCCAGCTGAGCGTCGATACCCTCTGCGCCGCTGGCGTGGAAGCTGAGCGAGTCCTGCAGCGTTTTCGCATCGTGCGCGCCCGGCAGTACCTGCCAGTGAATCGCCATCACGCCCTGTGCGGAAAGGTGCGTCTGGCACCAGGCCAGCAGCGCTGTGCGCTCGTCGCCTCCCATCAGAGAAAACAGCCCGCGCAGGATGATGTAATCAAATTCACCCAAATCGGAGGCCAGCAGATCGGCAAGCCCGGCATGATGCAGCTCAATGTTCGCCAGTTCAAACTGCGCTATCTGCTGTTGACCGCGAGCGATGTCGTCTTCATGAATATCGACGCCAATCGCCACGCTTGCGGGCCAGGCCAGCGCGTTGGCAATCAAGGATTCACCCTGCCCGCATCCCAGCTCCAGAATACGCGCCTCTGCGGGAATAACCGCATCAGCGAGATAAAGCGAGGCCGCCGCATGAAAAGCAACTGGCGTATGACGAGAGGCAGAGTAAACGCGTGTCACGATAACGTATCCAAAATAAAGAATGAAACTGTCTTTGCCGCGGCTCAGGCCTCTGGCAGATATTTGCTATTCAGCTGGCGTTTATAGTCTTGATAAGGACCGGCAGCGTTTTTCTTGGTGGTCACCACCCAGCTAAACGCCGCGTCGGAATGCCTGATATCAATAAGTTCTTCCGTCGGTTCGCGACCAATGGCCATCTGCTCAACCGGGGATAAGATATCAACCGCAAAAGAGAGCGCGATTTGATCGAGGAACCACTCGGCTTTTTCACTCGCCAGGTTAACGTCGATGAAATGCCCCACCGCCGCAAAATACTTTTGCGAGATTTCACCGCCGCGGGTATAGACGAATCCGGCCGGGATCTGTTCCCACAGCGGCAGCCCCTGATGATGCGAGAAGATCAGTTCGTTATCCTGGTAGCGCATTTTCACCTCATCCCACGGTTTTCTCACCAGGCAATCGGCGTCCAGCACCATAATCGGCCCGGTGATTTTCTCGATCGCATGGCTCAGGAAGACAAAGCGGCGGCAGGCGTAATGCACATTGACCGCGTTGAGCGCGGCAAAATATTCGCTACTGAGTGAGATCGACAGCCCTGGCAGTTTTTCGCCAAGCGACTTCAAATGCGAAATCATTTCTGCGTCGCAGTTATAAATGTGGAAATGGACGTTCAGCGCGGTGCCGTTGGTTTCATAGACGGAAAGCAGCAGCGCGATAGCATGTTCGTAGTAATAGCCTTTATCGCACGCCACCAGCACAGTCGTTTTGCCGTTATCTTCCGGCGCGATCAGCCATTCGTAACGGGATGCATCCAACTTGGGTGCGGCTTCCGCCAGCGGTCGGAAATCAATAAACGAATCGGGATAACCGCCCAGCTTATAGATGCAGCACACCACCATCACCAGCGTCATGCGATCTTCGCCAATCAGATCGGCGTTCGACGTTAGCTGCTGAATCACTACATGCGCCTGGTTGTAATCCTCTTCCATCAGGCAGATGAGCAGCAGGATTTTAAGGACATCTGGCGTTTCGCTGAGCGTTGAAAGATTGTTAGAGATAAGGAACAGCACCGAGTCGATTTCATTGACGCGAAACAGCAGTTGAATAGACGCCACCAGATAATTGACGTTGTCCGAGAGCTGCATGGCTTCTACGACCTGACGGGTGATCAGCGCGACTTTTTCGGCTGCCAGCGGTCCGTCAGAGCGACCATCAAATGCACCGTTAGCGAGTGCAACGGAACTCATCATCAGCTTTAATGCGCGATCGTTTTCCGTGTCTAAATCGGTTTCCGCATCCCAGATTTTCGCTTCGAGCGCGTCAAAATCAGCATTGGCATAGTTCAGGATTTCGACCACAAGATGCGCGGGAAGAGCATCGGCATCAGGCAAAGAGATCGTACGGGTAAAGACATCCCGATAAAATTGATGCAAAGCTCGGGTACGAGCGTAATTAGTCATATTTTACGTAACCTGTGGTGACACGATTTTTAGCCGATACTGCAGATGCTGAAAGGTTATCACCAGAGCGGCAACCATAATGGGGGGAACAAAACCTAAATGAAGGGCTTATTTTCGATATTAGAAAACGAGGAGGCTGACGTAATTACGGAAAGAGAGGCAAAAAAAAAGGCTGCTGTTTCCAGCAACCTTTTCTGAATATTCTGCGAAATTAACGCAGCAGGGACAGCATCGCCTGAGGAACCTGGTTTGCCTGAGACAGTACAGAAGTACCAGCCTGCTGCAGGATCTGCGCGCGAGACATGTTAGAAACTTCGGTAGCGTAGTCAGCGTCCTGGATACGGGACTGAGCAGCAGACAGGTTAGTGATAGAGTTGTTCAGGTTGTTGATGGTAGATTCGAAACGGTTCTGAATCGCACCCATGTTTGAACGAGCTTCGTCGATTTTACCGATAGCTTCGTCAGCAGCAGAGATAACAGCCTGTGCACTAGAGTTATCAGCAATTTTGGTGCTCAGAGTGGAGCTCAGAGTACCGGAAGTTGCGTTGATCAGCGCAGTGCTGTCGATAGAGATGGTGTCGTTAGTAGAAACACCAGCACCAACCTGAATGCTCAGAGCGGTAGATACCGCACCGTTCAGCAGGCTTTTGCCGTTGAAGTTAGCACCACCCGCGATACGGTCGATTTCAGACAGACGCTGAGTGATTTCAGTGTTGATTGAATCCAGGTCAGTTGAACCGTTGGTGTCGTTTGCTGCCTGTACAGACAGTTCACGGATACGCTGTAAGTTGGTGTTGATTTCGTTCAGGTTGCCTTCAGCAGTCTGAACCAGAGAGATACCGTCGTTTGCGTTACGTGCTGCCTGAGTCATCCCTTTAATCTGGGAGTTCATACGGTTAGCAATCGCCTGGCCAGCAGCATCATCTTTAGAGCTGTTGATACGCAGACCAGAAGACAGACGCTCGATAGCGGTACCCAGGGAAGACTGAGATTTGTTCAGGTTGTTCTGAGTAGTCAGGGACAACAGGTTAGTATTGATAACTGCCATGATTAAATTCCTTCAAATTGATTTTTAGGGTCGGTGTCTAACACTCACGGCGTCTCTCACCGTCAACAAGGTTATCGACGGGTCTGAAAAAGACTTTAGAAAATATCGAAGGAATTTTTTAATTCACTGTTTTTAAACGAATTGTTTTTTCATCCACGCTTTAAGCATTCCTTTTACGCGTTCAAAATATCGCCTCCCGTGCATCCGCATTGCGCGCTTTATTAAGGGTCGATCCTGGATTTGAACTGTCGAGGCGAGCGTTATGCTTCTATAAGCCTCCGTTTGAGGGGGTAATTCCACGATTTATTTTTTTGAGCTTACCGTAAACTTTTCCGGTGTATGGCCGATATAAGTCTGAAACTACCATTGACAAGGAACAATGTATGGCGACTATCAGTAACCTCGGCGTCGGTTTGCCTGGGCTGTCAGACCTGTACGATAAGTTACAGGCTGCTGAAGAGACAAAATTAACGGCCATTGCTACGCAGAAAACCAAATACGATGCGCAGATTACGGGTTACGGTAAATTGCAAAGCGCCCTGACCAATCTGCAAACCGCTGCGGCTAAGCTGGCTAACACTGATACCTGGAACTCAACGACGGTTACCAGCACCAATACCGCGTTCGCTGCCACTACCTCAACAAATGCTAACGTTGGCGAGTTTACGGTTAACGTCAGCAAGATTGCTAAAGGCCAGGTTCTGACGACAGCGCCAGGCACCATTGATAGCAATACGAAACAGCTGGGCGGCACTACAGCGGATAACACGCGTACAATTACCATCACCCAGGCTGGCGCTGACAGCAAACCGATGACGGTGAAACTGGCAGACGGTGATACATCGCTGAATGGCATTGCGAAAGCGATTAACGCAGCCAACGGCGGCGTGACCGCAAGCGTAATCAAATCCGACACCGGTGATTATCGCTTGATGCTGTCCTCAAAAACCACCGGTACTGATTCGGATATGACCGTATCAGTGACGGGCGATGACGCGCTGAACGACGTGATTGGCAGTGCAGCCCTTAACGAGCAGGTCAAATCGCAAAATGCCGTTGTGAACGTTAACGGTATCGACATTGTCCGCCAGAGCAACGTGATCAACGACGCGATGCCAGGGGTGACCTTAACTCTGAAAGCACAGAGCACAGCAGATGAAACGCTGTCAGTAACGCGTTCCACCACGGATAATAAAAAAGCCATTACCGACTGGGTTACAGCCTATAACTCATTACAGTCAACCATTGCTTCTCTGACCAAATACGAACCGCCTGCGACGGGTGCTACCGCCCAGTCTTCCAGCAACGGCGTATTGATGGGTGACAGCACTATCAGGGGAGTACAGTCCGATCTGCGCTCTTTATTGACCAATGTCCAGAGTGGATCGTATGCCATTATGGCGCAGTTGGGCATCACCCAGGATCCTATCAAAGGCGCTGACGGCGCAGTTGGGAATCTGAAAATTGATGACAAGAAGCTGACCCAGGTGTTAGCAGATAACCCAGCTGGCGTGCAGGCTTACTTTGTTGGTGACGGCAAAACGACCGGTTTCGCAACCCAAATGAATAACAAACTGACCGATATGCTCAGCACCTCCGTCGGCAAAGAAGGGGTTATTCAAAATGCGAAAGATGGTATCAACGCGACACTGAAATCCATCGGCAAGCGTTATGAAGCGATGGAACTCACCATCGATGCCACGATGGCGCGTTACAAAAAACAATTTAGTGATTTAGATGCCCTGGTCACCAAATTCAATGGTACCGCCAGCTATCTGACTCAACAGTTCAGCACGAAGTCGTAAATAAGAAAGGAACCTCTATGTATAGCAAATCTGGTGTACAGGCCTATCAGAAGGTAGGTGTTGAATCTGCCGTCTTAAGTGCCAGCCCGCACCAGTTGGTTGTCATGCTATTCGACGGTGTCCATAGCGCGCTTGTTCGAGCGCGCCTGTTCCTTGAGCAGGGTGATATCCCTGCTAAAGGCGAAGCGCTCTCGAAAGCCATCAATATTATCGACAATGGACTTAAAGCTGGGCTGAACATGGATGTTGGGGGCACGCTTCCCCATAATCTATCAGCACTTTACGACTATATGGTACGCCGTTTGTTGCACGCTAACCTGCGTAACGACGTTGAGGCTATCGTTGAAGTTGAAGCACTGCTGCTTAATATTTCCGACGCCTGGAAGCAAATCAATCCAGGTTTTCCTCCCACGCAGGATCAATTTTGATGAAAGACTCCAGCTTATCCCTAAAAAAGTGGCATGCACTTTCTGCACTGAGTAATACCATGCTGAGCCTTGCTCAATCCGGGAAATGGGATGAGCTTATTGAACAGGAGGTCGCCTACGTTTCGCTGGTAGAAAAGATCAGCGTTACCCCTTTCCCGCCTGACAGTAAGCATATACAGGAACAGGCGATGGTGATGCTGAACAATGTGCTGCAGAATGAAATGACGCTAAAAATTCTGCTGCAGGAGCGGATGGATGAACTGCACGGTCTGATGGCTCAGACCGGCAAGCAGAAAAATGTGAATATTACCTACGGAAGGCTTTCCGGTAACGTTTTGTTTCCCGGAGAGATCAATCAGTAATCCACATTAGCGGTTTATCATCCATACTCCAGAGATTCGCCGATAACGGCCTCTGGAGCACGGAAGATGAAAAATCCCACGTTATTACAATGTTTTCACTGGTACTACCCCACCGGCGGTGAATTGTGGCCGGAAGTGACGGCCCTGGCTCCCAATCTTAACGAAATCGGCATCAACATGATTTGGCTGCCCCCCGCCTATAAAGGTGCATCGGGTGGTTATTCTGTTGGCTACGACTCGTACGATTTATTCGACCTCGGTGAATTTGATCAAAAAGGCTCTATTGCCACTAAATATGGTGATAAGGCCCAATTGCTTGAAGCCATCGCGGCGTTAAAAAGTAATGACATTGCGGTGCTGCTGGACGTGGTGGTGAACCACAAAATGGGTGCGGATGAAAAAGAGCCCATCCGTGTGCAGCGCGTCAATGAGCAGGACCGAACCCAGATCGATGAAGAAGTCATCGAATGCGAAGCCTGGACACGCTACACCTTCCCTGTCCGCGGTGGACAATATTCTCAGTTTGTCTGGGATTTCAAATGCTTTAGCGGCATTGATCATATCGAAAACCCGAACGAGGACAGCATCTTCAAGATCGTCAATGATTACACCGGCGAAGGCTGGAACGATCAGGTCGATAACGAGATGGGGAATTTCGACTATTTGATGGGCGAAAATATCGATTTTCGCAATCATGCCGTGACGGAAGAGATCAAATACTGGGCACGTTGGGTCATGGAACAGACCCAGTGCGACGGTTTTCGACTCGATGCAGTCAAACATATCCCCGCCTGGTTCTACAAAGAGTGGATCGAACACGTCCAGGAAGTGGCGCCAAACCCGCTGTTTATCGTGGCCGAATACTGGTCCCATGAAGTCGACAAATTGCAGCAGTACATTGAGCAAGTTGAAGGTAAAACCATGCTGTTCGACGCCCCGCTGCAAATGAAATTTCATGAAGCGTCTCGTCAGGGGCGTGACTATGACATGAGCCAGATTTTCACCGGTACGCTGGTGGAAGCCGATCCGTTCCACGCGGTGACGCTGGTGGCGAACCATGACACCCAACCCCTTCAGGCGTTAGAGGCCCCGGTAGAATCCTGGTTTAAACCCCTCGCCTACGCGCTAATCCTGCTGCGCGAAAACGGTGTGCCCAGCGTGTTTTATCCCGATCTCTTTGGCGCAAACTATGAAGACACCGGCGGTGACGGCGAAACGTACCCTATTGAGATGCCGATTATCGAACAGCTGCACGAGCTGATCCTCGCCCGTCAACGTTTCGCCCATGGGGTGCAAACGCTCTATTTTGATCATCCAAACTGTATTGCGTTCAGCCGCAGCGGTACGGACGAAGAACCGGGCTGTGTGGTGGTGCTGTCGAACGGTGACGAGGGCGAAAAAGCGATCTGTCTGGGCGAGAATTACGGCAACAAGAGCTGGCGTGATTTTCTCGGCAATCGTGAGGAGACGGTCACCACCGCCGCAGATGGCGAAGGCACGTTTACCTGTAACGGCGGGAGCGTGAGTATTTGGGTCATGGAGGATGTGCTGTAACGGAGGAAAGTGTGTTTGCCGGGTAAGGCAGTGTTGCCACCCGGCACACAATTTATGGCAAGGTGCTTTCGAGAGGATTTTTAGTCAGGTATTGCGCACATTCCACCGTTGGGCGGTCGACGCGTTGTAATTCCATACCATCATATTCCAGGGTATTACCTTCGCGTTCCAGCTGATAGACATCCAGTTTGCGCGTGACGTTATAGAAATCATCTGAGCGCAGCATGATTTTACCTGGCACAGCGACAACCCGCTGCCACTGACGGCAATCCAGCGTGTCGCCCTCTTTTGTCACCACAAGCGTTGCGATCGCCTGCGGACTCACCATTTTGCTTTGCGGCCCTTTCGACTGCCAATAGCCCGCCAGATGTGCAGGGACCGGATGTTTAACCACATCCTGATAATTATCGACCTGCACACACCCGGTCAACGCCATCAGCGCGCCAACCATCACTATTTTTTTCATCATCTTTCCTGCCTGCGAAGAAAAAAATATTGTGGCATTAAAGCGTTAAAGCCGCCAGCGCAAGATGCTGAATGAATGGCAAGGACTACACCTGCGTCGACATGCATATGACCGTGCATTTTTCATAATCGACAAAGATCGCCCAAGAGCATATCTATTAACAGTCGGCTACAGTAGTGAGAACAATTAGTCGCCTCTGTTTGCCTTTGATCGAGTGATGCGCCATTACGCCATCCAGTGCGACATTATCACTAATAATGAATTTTCCGGCAACTTTGGTGCAGTGATTACGCCCACCGAATGTAGCAAGTACCAAATCCTTGTAGCGGCTTTACCGAAACGTTGAGTACAGTCCAGCATGCCCGTATCGATAACGCGGCAGTTCATGTCAACGTTGTAAATACTTTCCAGCATTAGTCCATTCTCTGGATAATCTTTAGCCAGTGAAGGAAAATCGATTAGAAGCTCCTCCCGATATTGCGAAGTATCCAGTGTCGGTTCTCGCTGAAGTCTGGCGTCTTGTCTGCTGACTCAGGTCGAGGGCGTTCTACCCCTTGTTGACGTTCGAATTGATGAAGAGCCAGTTCTTCTCCCTAATCATATGGATAAAACCGTCGGTGCGCAGAAAACATTACTCTTCTGGGTTGCCCAAGATCGAATCAATGAATGCTGCATAGACGCTTGGTTTACTACGTATAATGATCTCTAGCAACTACTGTAACCATAAACAGTATTGCTGCTCAAATTCTTTGATTTAGTTCGATCAAATATAATTTTTACGTGATACTATTTCCGTCAGTTTGTTATACGTTTGGGTAAGTGAAAGCATTCCATTTTTTACCCGCTAAGTGTTTTACCTGATTAACAAAATGGAACTATTGATGGCATTCAACTCCCTTCACTATATCTTTATGTTTCTTCCAATAGTTGCACTAGTTAACTATTTTTCATGGAGATTGCACCCTAATATTTCAAGATTTTTTATCGTTGCAGTATCAATATGGTTTTATTACGAACTGACCAAAGACGGGGCGCTATGGCTGGCTCTCTCCTGCCTTGTAACTTACGCCTCCTACTTGTTTGGGAACAAATTTAGTTTCAGAAGGACAATTTTTGGGGCGGGTATAGTTCTCAACCTGGCTATGCTGTGTTTCTTTAAATACAAATATATTATCCAAGGAAGCAGTATTTCATTCGCTATTGACGAACTGATGGCACCCGCAGCGATCAGCTTCTTTGTTTTCCAGCAAGTTTCTTTCCTGGTTGATGCATATAAAAGAAAGGTCGGGTGCGTTTTATTTCTCGACTACTTATATTACGTCACCTTCTTCCCGAAGATGGTGTCTGGACCAATAACCAGATACAACCGCTTGATGGCTGGCAGTGAAACCAGACAGGATAGCAGTAAACTGATTACTGGAATGATGCTACTTTCTATTGGTTTGTACAAGAAAATCGTTCTGTCAGCGATATTTGCTCAAGTGGCTAACGCAGGTTACGCTCAAGAGGTACCATTACAATTGATTGAGTCGTGGGTCACATCGCTCTCTTACACTATGCAGATCTATTACGACTTCTCAGGATATTCAGATATGGCAATTGGCTCCGCGCTAATCCTCGGAGTTTCTCTTCCGGCTAACTTTAACTCCCCATATAAAGCCGTTAATATCCGAGACTTCTGGAACCGCTGGCACATATCCTTATCCACATGGTTACGTGACTATGTTTACATCCCTCTGGGTGGTAGCCGACATGGTTACCCACGAACACTTGTAAACTTGCTGATCACTTTCGCAATAAGTGGTGCATGGCATGGTGCGACGATTAACTTGATTCTGTGGGGTGTCCTACACGGCGTGGCTACCGGTATTAATGTCACCTGGGCCAAGATGGGATTCAGTATGCCGCGTTTTGCCGGTCTCATTGTCACCTTCTTATTTATCAACGCCTCGTGGGTTCCATTTAGGGCTGAGAGCTTCGATAAAGTGATCAGCTTGTATAAAGGGATGCTCGGTTTGAACGGTATGTCAGCGATAAGTTTATGGCCGAATACAATGCTTGGCGATAAAATTAATAACTTTGATGTCTATAAAGAAGTGATTGCGTGGAACGTAACTTCCATTACTTCCATGATGGCTCTAACGGTCTTATTGTTGATTGCTTTCACCACCAAAAACAGTAACGAAATTGCTTGTCATGAATCTTCAGAGCACGCAATTAAACATAGTAGCGTTGCACTCTGCTCTGTCTTGTTCGTTTTTTCTGTAATTTGTCTCTTTGGCGGTTCTGGTTCCGTCAGCTTCATTTACTCTAACTTTTAATAGTGATCAAAGTGGCTAAGAACATCAAACTAATCATCACTTTCGTATTCTTATCTTCGGCACTTTTCATGGGATATTTTTATCTTTATTTCATGCAGATAGGGAAACCGGTGGTCGCAGAGTGGTGGCTAAAAAATACGATAGAGAAAAAAGAACTCATTTCCGAGGCTACACACGGTCCCAGAGTCGTGTTCATAAGCGGCTCAAATTCCCTTTTCGGTATCAGCGGGGATATCATCGAAAGAAAAACAGGAATGAAAGTTGTTAATCTAGGTCTGCATGCCAACCTGGATATTGATTATCTTGTGTATATTTTGCGCAGAAATATCAAGGAAGGTGATATTGTCATTGCACCTCTAGAGTATCAATACTATAGAAAGGACAATACACCAACGTCATGGGTTGTCACAAACATGCCTGCTTGGGGGGGGGAATACTTACATACACTGAGTATCTACAAACAGATTAGATTGATATCTTTTACCAATAAAGACCGCATCATCGAAGGTCTCATGCTAAAAAACGAGAATAAGTATGTATCAATCGACAAAGTAGCTTCTGCTGCTCCGTCTAACAATTATAGTTATAAAAAATACCTCTACACGTCTCTCGACCAATATGGTTCAATGCAAATGGCTTACTACGATCAAGGAGTATTGGTTAAAATGGAGAGACGGCAAGATAAATATGAAGATATATTATCCTATGGCAAAGATGATCTGTCTTTCACCAAACATGCGCAGATGGGCATCAATAAATTAAAAGAAATCACCGAATCCCATGGTGGCAAATTCTATATTACCTGGCCTGCATCAATTAAAAATAAATTCTTTAATAAAGATGATAAACAAGCTCAGATATTCTCAAAAAATATTAAAGATAAACTTCAGGGCATGAATATTTCAGTGCTTTGCGATCCGTTTTATGCAAATCTTGAATTTAAGATGTTTACAGATACCATTTATCATCTGAACCGGAGTGGTTCAATCATCCGTTCCGAGCGGCTTGCTGAATGTTTGAATCAAAGTCAATAGCCCCACCAGGGACTATTGACTATCCATCAACGGCTGTTGATTGTTGATGTAGGAGCTTCATGACTGCAGGACATTGCCTTCAGGAGTTCGGGTCTTCTATGCCGATGAGCAAAATCATTACTTAACTTCGCCCAGTAGATAGAGTATTGAAGAATTTCTCACTATTAACAGTAGATGACCTACACCTGCATCGACATCATTTCTTGATACGCTGTGACCAGCTTATTGCGTACCTGAATGCCCATCTGTAAAGAGACAGACGATTTCTGCAAATCGGTCATAACATCGTTCAACGCCACGCCAGGTTCGCCGAGAGTGAATTTCTCCGCCTGCGTACGCGCAGCGTTTTGCGTATCGCTGATGCGATCGAGCGCGGCGTGCAGTTGTCCTGCAAAGCTGATTTCCGGCTGTGTGTCCGCCACGCTCGTATTACGGGCCGTCATCGCCGTTGCCTGCAACTGACTGATCACCCCTTCAATGCCCTGTATTGCCATGACTCTCCCCTGGATGGTTTTTTATCAGCGGCAAGACTAGCACCTTGTCAATGAGATAATGCCGCTAAATAGCGTTAAAAAAACGGGTTATTTGACGCATAGAAAATCTCAATTCATCAAATAATGGCGGGGCCATAAATATGGGCCTTTTGTCGTGTTTGCCGACCCGGGAGTCATTTTGTTTCTTTACACAAATAACGTAATCCACATTGAGCCGCGAGGTGCGCTATGACTGCAACAGCAGCAACGGCATCGCAAAATAAATCGCTCGAGTGGATGAACCGCCTGCGTGCGAACCCTAAAATCCCATTGATCGTGGCTGGTGCCGCGGCTATTGCGATTCTCGTTGCGATGGTCTTGTGGGCGAAAAGCCCCGACTACCGCACCTTGTATAGCAACGTGTCCGATCAGGATGGCGGGGCTATCGTCACGCAGCTAACCCAATTGAATATTCCTTATCGTTTCGCTGATAACGGCGGCGCGATTGAAGTCCCCGCGGACAAAGTTCACGAACTGCGTTTACGTCTTGCCCAGCAAGGCCTGCCGAAAGGCGGTGCGGTCGGGTTTGAACTGCTGGATCAGGAAAAGTTCGGTATCAGCCAGTTTAGCGAGCAGATCAACTACCAGCGTGCGCTGGAAGGTGAACTGGCGCGCACCATTGAAACGCTGGGTCCGGTTAAAACCGCTCGCGTCCATTTGGCGATGCCAAAACCGTCTCTCTTCGTGCGCGAGCAGAAGAATCCATCCGCATCGGTGACCGTTACTCTCGAACCGGGCCGCGCGTTGGATGAAGGGCAAATCAGCGCGGTGACCCACCTGGTCTCCAGCGCCGTTGCCGGTTTACCGACAGGCAACGTGACCGTCGTCGACCAGAGCGGTCATCTGCTGACGCAATCCAACACCAGCAGCCGCGACCTCAACGACGCGCAGCTCAAATATGCCAACGATGTCGAAGGCCGCATTCAGCGCCGCATCGAAGCGATCCTTGGCCCTATCGTGGGCAGCGGAAACATTCATGCGCAGGTTACCGCGCAAATCAACTTTGACAATAAAGAGCAGACGGAAGAGCAGTACAGCCCGAACGGTGATGCCGCTCAGGCCGTGATGCGTTCACGTCAGTTGAACACCACCGAACAGATTGGCGGCCAGAATCCTGGCGGCGTGCCGGGCGCACTCTCTAATCAGCCTGCGCCGGCCAACAACGCACCGATCTCGACACCGCCTGCTAACCCGCAGAACGGACAACAAAACGGTCAGCAGAATAATCAGCAACAGCAGACTACGTCGACGGCAGCCAACGCGGGCCCACGCAATAGCAGCCGTAACGAAACGACTAACTACGAAGTTGACCGTACGATTCGCCACACCAAGATGAACGTTGGCGATATCCAGCGCCTGTCAGTAGCGGTCGTCGTGAACTATAAAACGCTGCCGGACGGTAAGCCGCTGCCGCTGACCACCGATCAGATGAAACAAATTGAAGACCTGACCCGCGAAGCGATGGGCTTTACCGAAAAACGCGGTGACTCACTTAACGTCGTGAACTCGCCGTTCACTGCGACTGACGAGACCGGTGGTGAACTGCCGTTCTGGCAACAGCAGTCGTTTATCGAACAGATGATGTCCGCTGGCCGCTGGCTGCTGGTTCTGATTGTGGCATGGCTGCTGTGGCGTAAAGCGATTCGTCCGCAGCTCACCCGTCGCGCTGAGGAAGCCAAAGCCGCGCAAGAAATGATGAATGCGCGTCAGGATATAGAAGAAGCCGTGGAAGTTCGCCTGAGCAAAGACGAACAGACGCAGCAACGCCGTGTAAATCAGCGCCTGGGCGCTGAGGTGATGAGCCAGCGCATTCGCGAAATGTCAGACAACGATCCGCGCGTCGTCGCGCTGGTCATCCGCCAGTGGATGAGTAACGACCATGAGTAATACTACGCTTTCAGGAACAGATAAAAGCGTCATCCTGCTGATGACCATCGGTGAAGATCGTGCGGCAGAGGTGTTTAAACACCTCTCCGACCGCGAAGTCCAGACGTTGAGCCAGGCCATGGCGAACGTGCGTCAGATTTCGAATTCACAGTTGACCGACGTACTGGCCGAGTTTGAGCGTGAAGCTGAGCAGTTTGCAGCGCTTAACGTCAATGCCAACGAATACCTGCGTACGGTTCTGGTGAAAGCTCTTGGTGAAGAGCGTGCTTCCAGCCTGCTGGAAGACATTCTCGAAACGCGCGATACCGCCAGCGGTATCGAAACGCTCAACTTTATGGAACCGCAGAGTGCCGCCGACCTTATTCGCGACGAGCACCCGCAGATCATCGCCACCATCCTTGTGCACCTCAAACGTGCGCAGGCGGCCGATATTCTGGCGCTGTTCGACGAACGTCTGCGTCACGATGTGATGCTGCGTATCGCCACCTTCGGCGGTGTCCAGCCAGCGGCGCTGGCGGAGCTGACCGAAGTGCTCAACAGCCTGCTCGATGGTCAAAACCTCAAGCGCAGCAAAATGGGCGGCGTGAGAACGGCGGCAGAAATTATCAACCTGATGAAAACGCAGCAGGAAGAGGCGGTTATGTCCGCTGTTCGCGAATTCGACGGCGAGCTGGCACAGAAAATTATCGACGAGATGTTCCTGTTCGAAAACCTGGTCGAAGTCGACGATCGCAGCGTCCAGCGCCTGCTTCAGGAAGTGGACTCCGAATCCCTGCTTATCGCGCTCAAAGGCGCCGAGCAGCCGTTGCGCGAGAAATTCCTGCGCAACATGTCTCAGCGTGCTGCGGATATTCTGCGCGACGACCTTGCCAACCGTGGCCCGGTTCGTCTGTCTCAGGTGGAAAACGAACAGAAAGCGATTCTGCTTATTGTTCGTCGTCTGGCAGAGACCGGCGAGATGGTGATTGGCGGCGGAGACGACGCATATGTCTAATGAGCTGCCGTGGAAGCGCTGGACGCCAGACGACCTTGCGCCTCCTGTCACAGAATTTATGCCTGCGATGGTCGCTCTGAGCGACGAAGACAGTGACGCTGAAGAACAACCGGAGCTGACGGAAGAAGAGCAGCGCGTTCAGATGCTGGCACAACTGCAAATGCAAGCGCATGAGCAGGGTTACACCTCAGGTATGAATGAAGGCCGCCAGAAAGGACACGAGCAAGGTTATCAGGAAGGCCTGGCAAAAGGCCTTGAACAAGGTCTGGAGCAGTCGCGTCAGCAGCAAGCGCCGATCAACGCCCGCATGCAGCAATTAGTCAGTGAATTTCAAAATACCCTGGACGCGCTGGATAGCGTCATTGCCTCGCGTCTGATGCAAATGGCGCTGGAAGCTGCGCGTCAGGTGATTGGTCATACGCCTCCGGTAGACAATTCGTCGCTGATCAAACAGATTCAGGGATTACTCCAGCAGGAACCGTTATTCAGCGGTAAGCCTCAGCTGCGCGTTCATCCCGACGATTTACAGCGCGTCGAAGAGATGCTTGGCGCCACGCTTAGCCTGCACGGCTGGCGTCTGCGTGGCGATCCGGCGTTACATCATGGCGGTTGTAAAGTCTCCGCCGATGAAGGCGATTTGGATGCGAGCGTGGCGACGCGCTGGCAGGAACTGTGCCGTCTGGCTGCGCCGGGAGTGATCTGATGACAGCCCGACTCACGCGTTGGTTGAACACGCTTGATAACTTCGAAACCAAAATGGCGCAGTTGCCTTCCGTGCGTCGTTATGGTCGTCTGACCCGCGCGACCGGCCTGGTGCTGGAAGCCACAGGCTTGCAGCTCCCGCTCGGTGCAACCTGCGTGATTGAGCGTCAGGATGGTAACGACACGCAAGAAGTCGAAAGTGAAGTCGTGGGCTTTAACGGCCAACGCCTGTTTTTGATGCCGCTGGAAGAAGTCGAAGGCATTTTGCCCGGCGCGCGCGTTTACGCCAAAAATAATTCCGGTGACGGGCTGCACAGCGGCAAGCAATTGCCACTCGGTCCGGCGCTGTTAGGCCGTGTACTGGATGGCGCAGGCAAACCGCTTGATGGCCTGCCCTCCCCTGATACCACCGAAACCGGCGCGCTGATCACCCAGCCCGTTAACCCGCTGCAACGTACGGCAATCGAACATGTGCTTGATACGGGCGTTCGTCCGATCAACGCCCTGCTGACCGTGGGTCGTGGGCAGCGTATGGGTCTGTTTGCCGGGTCGGGTGTCGGTAAATCCGTCCTCCTCGGCATGATGGCGCGTTACACGCAAGCGGACGTGATCGTTGTGGGCCTGATTGGCGAACGTGGTCGCGAAGTTAAAGACTTTATCGAGAACATTCTCGGTGCGGAAGGCCGCGCGCGTTCCGTGGTAATCGCCGCGCCAGCGGACGTTTCTCCGCTGCTGCGTATGCAGGGCGCGGCGTACGCCACGCGCATTGCAGAAGATTTCCGCGACCGCGGTCAACACGTGCTGTTGATTATGGATTCCCTGACGCGTTATGCGATGGCTCAGCGTGAAATCGCGCTCGCCATCGGTGAACCACCGGCGACCAAAGGCTATCCGCCGTCAGTCTTTGCCAAACTTCCGGCGCTGGTTGAGCGTGCGGGTAACGGGATTACCGGTGGCGGTTCCGTGACCGCGTTTTATACGGTACTGACCGAAGGCGATGACCAGCAGGACCCGATTGCTGACTCCGCGCGCGCGATTCTTGACGGCCACATTGTGCTGTCGCGTCGACTCGCGGAAGCCGGTCACTATCCGGCGATTGATATTGAAGCCTCAATCAGCCGTGCCATGACCTCGCTTATTTCTGAAAAGCACTACGCCCGCGTGCGTAACTTTAAACAACTCCTTTCAAGTTTCCAGCGTAACCGAGACCTGGTGAGCGTGGGCGCGTATGCCAAAGGCAGCGATCCGATGCTCGACAAGGCCATTGCCGTTTGGCCGCAGCTGGAAGCTTTCTTGCAACAAGGTATTTTTGAACGTGCCGACTGGGAAGACTCAACGCAAGCGTTAGAGCTTATTTTCCCGCAGGTGTAATAAAGGTGGAGGGCGGAGATTATGGCGCAACATGGCGCATTAGCTACGCTGAAAGATCTGGCTGAAAAAGAAGTGGACGATGCCGCATTACAACTTGGTGCGATGCGGCGGGGCTGTCAGCAGGCCGAAGAACAGTTATCGATGCTGATCGATTATCAGCACGAATACCGTACCAACCTGAATACCGATATGACACAGGGCATTGGCAGTCAGCGCTGGATTAACTATCAACAGTTTATTCTGACGCTGGAAAAAGCGATTGAACAGCATCGCCAACAGCTTACCCAGTGGAACCAAAAAGTGGAAAAGGCGCTAGATTTCTGGCGTGAGAAGAAGCAGCGGCTTCAGGCCTGGACAACGTTACAGGACCGACAGAGCGCTGCGACACTGCTTGCCGAGAACCGGCTTGATCAGAAAAAAATGGATGAGTTTGCCCAGCGCGCATCAATGAGGAAATCTGAATGATCACACTGCAACAACTGCTGATGACCGACAGCGACCTGCCTGGCGGTACGCAGACGGGTAAAGGCGCGGATGGCGCGCAAGATTTTCTCTCTCTGCTGGCAGGTGCATTAACCGACGCCGCAGGTCAGGGAAAAGACGCGCCGTTGACGTTGGCCGATCTTAAAGCGGCTGGCGGCAAACTGTCGAAAGCGGCCTTATTACAGGACGGCGATAGCGCCATCCCGAGCAAACTCGCCTCTCTGCTGGCGCGTCAGGATCTGTTCAAAACCGACGAAGCGGCGCAAGCAGCCACGGCAGAAACGACTCTCCAGAGTCTGGTTTCCGGCCTGTTGCCTGCGACGCACAGCGATGCGTTGAAAACGCTTGTGGCTGACGCACAAAAAGAAGACAGCAAAAGCGATCTGAGCGAAGAAGATTTGGCCGGGTTAAGCGCATTAATGGCGATGCTTCCGCATCAGCAAACCGCGACGGCGCGGGCTACGCCGGCTAACGACGTGAACGCGGTTACCACGCAGGCAGCACTCTCACAGCCAGGCGTTGGCCGTCAGGCAGCACTGAATGATGACGGGTCTACCCTCGGCAAAACCAAAGCGCAGTCCACTGATGTGGATAGCAAACTGCCCGCCAGCGCGCAGTTGACGCCGGTTGCCGCCGCCGCGGCTGAAAAGCATGAAGCCGCGAGTGCGTTCTCGTCCGCGTCACCTTCTGCTTCTCTCGCACCGATCATGGCAAACGTCACAACGCCACCGGCCGCCAGTAATGTCGCATCCGCGCCATTACTGAGCCAGCCGCTGGGCACGCACGAGTGGCAACAGGCGATCAGCCAACACGTGACGCTGTTCACTAAGCAGGGACAGCAGAGCGCAGAGCTGCGTTTACATCCTGAAGATTTGGGTCAAGTTCAAATCTCTATTAAAATGGATGATAACCAGGCTCAATTGCAGATGATTTCTGCCAACGGTCACGTGCGCTCTGCACTGGAAGCGGCACTCCCAATGCTGCGCACGCAGCTTGCAGAAAACGGCATTCAGTTATCGCAAAGCACCATCAGCAGTGACAGCTCTGCGAACCAGCAGCAGTCGTCTTTCCAGCAGCAACAGCATGCTTCTCGTTCCGGCCAACAGGGCGAAATGGGCGATGAAAATGATGAATTGCTGATCACGCCTGCGGCATTACAGTCTGCAGCTCGCGGAAATGGCGCGGTAGACATCTTTGCCTAAACGCCAGAGGTAACGTGATTATCTTCGTTTGTTCCACGCTTTGACCAAAGCAGAACACGGGATAATCACTCTATTAGCTGTACCGAAACAGGAAGCACGTAACCGATGACTGACTCCGCAATCACCAAAAAAGGCAAGCGTTCCATTTGGATCCCGCTGCTGGTGTTGATTACGCTCGCCGCATGCGCCACTGCTGGCTATAGTTACTGGCGGTCGCAGCAAGCGCCGTCAGCCACTGCTAAAGCAGAACCCCCACCGCCTCCGGCCCCGGTCTTTTTCCCAATGGATACGTTTACCGTTAACCTCGGTGACGCGGATCGCGTGCTTTATATCGGCATTACATTGCGTTTGAAAGACGAAGCAACGCGCACTCGTCTGAGTGACTATTTACCCGAAGTCCGTAGCCGCCTGCTGCTGCTGTTCTCTCGTCAGGACGCCACTGGGCTGTCAACTGATGACGGTAAGCAGAAGCTGGTCGAGGCCATCAAGCAAACGCTGGCACCGCCACTGGTAACCGGTCAACCTAAGCAGGAAGTCACTGACGTTCTGTACACAGCTTTTATCCTGCGGTAGAGACATGGGCGATAGTATTCTTTCTCAAGCGGAAATCGATGCGCTGCTTAACGGCGACAGCGAGAAGAGCGATGATCCAAAACCGGGTCTGGGCGGCGAGCCTGAAATTCGTCCCTACGATCCCAATACCCAGCGTCGCGTGGTGCGAGAGCGCCTTCAGGCGCTGGAGATCATCAACGAACGTTTTGCGCGACAGTTCCGTATGGGCCTGTTCAACCTGCTGCGTCGTAGTCCGGACATTACCGTCGGTGCGATCCGCATTCAGCCGTATCATGAGTTTGCCCGCAACCTGCCGGTGCCAACTAACCTTAACCTGATCCATCTGAAACCGCTGCGTGGCACTGGCCTGTTCGTGTTTTCTCCGAGCCTCGTGTTTATCGCGGTCGATAACTTGTTTGGTGGCGACGGTCGCTTCCCGACGAAGGTGGAAGGACGCGAATTTACGCATACTGAACAGCGCGTGATCAACCGCATGCTGAAGCTGGCGCTTGAGTCGTACAGCGACGCATGGAAAGCGATCAACCCGCTGGAAGTGGAGTATGTGCGTTCCGAGATGCAGGTAAAATTCACCAATATCACGACGTCACCGAATGACATCGTGGTGAACACACCTTTCCACGTTGAGATCGGTAACCTGACCGGCGAATTTAATATTTGTCTGCCGTTCAGCATGATCGAACCTCTGCGTGAAGTGCTGGTTAACCCGCCGCTGGAAAACTCCCGCAACGAAGATCAGAACTGGCGTGAGAATCTGGTCCGTCAGGTTCAGCACTCGCAGCTGGAACTGGTGGCAAGCTTTGCGGATATTCCGCTACGGTTATCTCAGATACTGAAATTACAACCGGGCGATGTTCTGCCGATAGAAAAACCTGACCGTATTATTGCCCATGTGGATGACGTACCTGTATTGACCAGCCAGTACGGCACCGTAAACGGTCAATACGCGCTACGTGTTGAGCACTTGATCAATCCGATATTGAATTCGCTGAATGAGGAACAGCCCAAATGAGTGATATGAACAATCCGTCCGATGCAAACAGCGGAGCGCTGGACGATCTGTGGGCTGATGCATTGAACGAGCAACAGGCACCCGCGAGCAAAAGCGCTGCGGATGCGGTGTTCCAGCAGTTAGGCGGCGGTGACGTGAGCGGTACCCTTCAGGATATCGATCTGATTATGGATATCCCGGTCAAGCTGACTGTCGAGCTGGGTCGTACGCGTATGACCATCAAAGAGTTGCTGCGCCTGACGCAGGGCTCCGTTGTCGCACTTGATGGCCTGGCGGGTGAACCGCTGGACATCCTGATCAACGGCTATTTGATTGCTCAGGGCGAAGTTGTGGTTGTGGCTGATAAATACGGTGTTCGTATCACTGACATCATCACCCCTTCCGAACGTATGCGTCGTCTGAGCCGTTAAGTATGAAAACCCAGGCAATTGTCTCACAGCCCTCTGCGGTTCCAGGCTCACCGCTGCTTCAGGTAAGCGGTGCGCTGTTGGGTATTATTGCCTTTATTTTGATTATGGCGTGGCTCGCGAAACGCTTTGGTCTGGCGGGTAAAACCGCCAACGCGCGCGGTTTGAAAGTGAGTGCCAGCACCTCGCTGGGCCCACGCGAGCGCGTGATTATTGTCGACGTTGAAGATGCGCGCCTGGTGCTTGGCGTCACCGCATCACACATCAATGTGCTTCATAAACTGCCTCCTGCGCCCGTTGCGGGCGAGGATACCGCAGAGAATCCAGCGGATTTTCAGTCCGTGTTAAAGAGTTTGCTTAAGCGTTCCGGGAGATCGTGATGCGCCGTTTGTTGTCCCTTACGCTTGCAGGCGTCGCCCTGTTTACTCCCGCCGTCTATGCGCAATTGCCGGGCCTGATTTCCACTCCGATGGCTGGAGGAGGACAAAGCTGGTCTTTGCCGGTGCAGACGCTGGTCTTTATCACCTCTCTGACGTTTATCCCGGCTGTTTTGCTGATGATGACCAGCTTTACGCGCATCATTATCGTCTTTGGTTTACTGCGAAACGCGCTGGGTACACCGTCCGCACCGCCTAACCAGGTGTTGCTCGGTTTAGCGCTGTTCCTGACTTTCTTTATTATGTCGCCGGTCATCGATAAAATTTACGCCGACGCCTATCAGCCGTTCAGTGAAGATAAAATTTCCATGCAGGTGGCGCTGGAAAAAGGCGCGCAGCCGCTGCGTGAATTTATGCTGCGTCAGACGCGTGAAGCAGATCTCGCCCTGTTTGCTCGTCTGGCTAACGAGGGACCGATTCAGGGGCCTGAAGCTGTGCCAATGCGCATTTTGCTGCCGGCCTACGTCACCAGTGAGCTGAAAACGGCCTTCCAGATTGGTTTTACGATCTTTATCCCGTTCCTGATTATCGACCTGGTGATCGCCAGCGTGCTGATGGCGTTAGGTATGATGATGGTGCCCCCTGCCACCATTGCCCTGCCCTTTAAGATTATGCTTTTCGTACTGGTAGACGGCTGGCAATTGCTTGTCGGGTCGCTGGCGCAAAGTTTCTACAGTTGAGGAGCGCGCAATGACACCCGAATCGGTCATGATGATGGGCACGGAAGCGATGAAAGTCGCCATTTCCGTTGCCGCTCCCTTGCTGTTAGTGGCCCTGGTTACCGGTCTTGTGATCAGTATTTTGCAAGCCGCTACTCAGATTAACGAAATGACGCTGTCGTTCATTCCTAAAATCATCGCTGTGTTCGTGACCATCATTGTTGCCGGACCGTGGATGCTCAATCTGTTGCTCGATTACATGCGCAACCTGTTTACCAATCTGCCGTACATTATCGGCTGATTATCTGAATGCTACATTTCACCAGCGATCAATTCATGGAGTGGCTTGGCCTCTATTTTTGGCCACTACTGCGTGTAATGGCGTTGATCATGACGGCGCCCATACTGAGCGAAAAATCGATTCCTAAACGGGTCAAAATTGGCCTGGGGATGTTGATTACGTTCGTGATAGCGCCGACGTTGCCACCGGTGAATATCCCTATTTTCTCCCCGCAAGCAGTCTGGCTTGCGCTTCAGCAGGTGCTGATCGGCGTGGCGATTGGTTTCACCATGCAGCTCGCCTTCGCGGCGATTCGTACCGCGGGTGAACTTATCGGCCTGCAGATGGGGTTGTCATTCGCCACCTTCTTTGACCCTGGCAGCCACCTCAATATGCCCGTGCTGGCCCGCGTGATTGATATGCTGGCTATGCTGCTGTTCCTGACATTCAATGGTCACCTGTGGCTGATTTCGATGCTGGTGGACACGTTCCATACCTTGCCCATCGGCGGCAATCCGGTGAACAGCAACGCGTTTCTGGCACTGACCCGTGCCGCAGGGCTGATTTTCATTAATGGACTGATGCTGGCGCTGCCGGTCATCACCCTCCTGCTGACCGTGAACCTGTCTCTGGGCTTGCTGAACCGAATGGCACCGCAGCTCTCCGTATTTGTCATCGGCTTCCCCATCACCCTGACGGTCGGTTTGATCTTGATGGGGCTATTAATGCCGCTGATTGCACCTTTCTGCGAGCATTTATTTAGCGAAATATTCAATCTCTTATCCGATATTGTTCGTGAGCTACCCCGAAATATTAACCCCTGATGTTTATATTGTCTCTCTGAGGATATTCCTAAAATAAAAGCTGAAAAACATCTACCAGGATATATCTGGTGCGGTTTATTTGTTTTTATGCCCTTCACAATACTTAATATTTACTTTACTTTAAGATGATTCCTGGCAAATTATACGTAACTTTACGGGATAGTGAGTTCGCCTGAAAGTCTTTGTATTGCTCACAGGTTTAATACCTTTTTTATCCATCCCGTATGGCTGTTTTGAGCTCTCAGGCAGATGGTGAATTATCGTTACGCATTGAGTGAGGGTATGCCATGTCAACGATCATTATGGATTTATGCAGTTACACCCGGCTAGGGCTAACCGGGTATCTTGCAAGTAGAGGGGTCAAAAAACGAGACGTCAATGATGTACATGATGTTGACGAACTTGCAGCCGCTTGTGAAGCTTACAAGCCAGGCGTGGTGTTTATTAATGAGGACTGTTTCATTCACGATCCAGCCAACAGTCAGCACATTAAGCAAATCATTAATCAGCATCCTAAAACCCTGTTTATTGTTTTTATGGCAATTGCGAATATCCATTTCGATGAATATTTGTTAGTGCGTAAAAACTTATTGATCAGTTCGAAGTCGATTAAACCCGAGTCACTGGATGACATTTTGGGTGATTATTTAAATAAAGAAGCGAAGAGTGTAGGAGAATTTAACTTACCCACGTTATCATTAAGCCGTACTGAATCGAGTATGTTGCGAATGTGGATGGCGGGGCAAGGGACAATTCAGATTTCCGACCAGATGAATATCAAAGCAAAAACCGTTTCCTCACATAAGGGAAATATTAAAAGGAAAATTAAAACGCATAATAAACAAGTTATCTATCATGTTGTTCGTCTGACGGATAATGTGACAAATGGCATTTTCGTGAACATGCGTTAATCATTTTATTCTCCTCTGCACCCCATCAATCTCTGGCCTCGCCAGAGATTTTTCGTTCGATGAAGTGAGTCGGGTAAGCAGTATCTCACCCGACACGCCGCTACTCAGCGAGTTCGACAAAGATCCCGTCGGAATGCCCCATCTCGTTAAAGAACCAGATCCCGAGCGGATAATCTTCCAGTGACACCAGGTACATCACGCCTTCACTAAATTGTTCCACTGCCAGCACTACGCCCGGACGGCGCGGTCCACCGTCTGTCTTTACGGTTACCCGATCGTTGACCTTCATAAAATCCTCCTGTGGTTTTGAGCCAGTGTAGAACAATTCGCAACAACTGGCAGCGCCTGCCTGAATGATTGCCGCTTTTGTGGGCAGTCTATACTTAACGCTGAATCCGGTGAAATGAGGTATGCGTGATGAAAACCGCGAAAGAGTACAGCGAGACCGCCAAGCGAGAAGTGAACGTGGATGTCGATGCCCTGCTGGCCGCCATCAATGAGATCAGTGAAAGCGAAGTGCGGCGCACGGAAGATGACCCCACCCGCGTGGTCGTCAACGGGCATGACTACCACACCTACCGCGAACTGGCAGAGGCGTTTGAGTTAGATATCCATGATTTTAGCGTGACGGAAGTGAATCGCTGAGGCGAAAAAAATCCCGGTCATGGGGATGACCGGGATGAACTTGCTTATGCAAGAAGCACTTGTAAATTCGTTACACCAGGAAATCTGATGTGGGATTTACCTTATCCCCAATTATTTTGCATGACAAGGATATATTCCGATCATAAATACATTCATCTATAACCCTCAGTTTTGGTTATAAATCCCCAACACCTGCCACCACAAGGGTTGTTGGGATCGTTTCCATTATCGGGAACAAAAACGCACGATTAGCTTTAGGATTTATCTTAGGTCTGTTCTGAAACAACGGTTAATCAGGAGATGCCATGTCTTTACTCAAGGAGACGCTTTTAGTCTTTACCGATCTGGATGGAACCCTGCTGGATATCCATACCTACGACTGGCGTCCCGCCTCTCCGTGGCTGGATAAGCTGCAAGACCATCAGATTCCGGTCATTTTGTGCAGCAGCAAAACGGCCGCTGAAACGCTTGAGATCCAGCAGGATTTGGGGCTGGAGGGCTTGCCGTTTATTGCCGAGAACGGCGCGGTGATTCAGTTGGATGTGCGTTGGGATGACCATCCCGATGCGCCACGGCTGATCAATGGCACGCCGCACAGCGACATTTGCGCTGTGATTAATCCGCTGCGCGAGCGCGACGGCTATAAATTCACGACGTTTGATGATGTTGATGAACGGGTTATCGGCGAGTGGACCGGGCTTAATCGCGAAAGGTCATCCCTGGCGCGACTGCATGAGGCGTCGGTGACCCTAATCTGGCGCGACAGCGATGAACAGATGACAAAGTTTGAGGCGGAGCTGGCTCAGATGGGATTTAAATTCATCCAGGGCGCACGGTTCTGGCACATTCTCGACGCGCGCGGCGGGAAAGATCAGGCGGTGAACTGGTTAATTGATGAATACCGCAAGCGCGAGGGTTTTGTGCCGACCACCATTGGCCTTGGCGACGGTCCAAACGACGCCCCGCTGCTTGATAACGTCGATTACGCCGTGGTTGTGAAAAGCATCAATCGACTCGGTATCCGGCTCCAGGAGGATATCCCGGAGCGGGTATATCACACTCAACAGGCAGGGCCTGAGGGCTGGCGAGAAGGGCTGGATCATTTTTTATCCGGACCGCGACACACCACCTGATTTCTCCCCTGCTGTTTCGCCAGATAGAGACGCGCATCGGCAATGGACTGCAATTGCTCGAAATCAAAACTGGCGTTCTCTTCCGTGCTGCTGACGCCAAGCGAAGCGCTAACCCGCGCCGTGGTGCTCTTCTTCACCAGGATCTCTTTTCGATGAATGGAGACCCGAATACGTTCCGCCACGCCAGCCGCCTGCTCCGCTGTCGCACCCGGCAGCACAACGCAGAACTCCTCACCGCCCACGCGCCCTGCCACATCGCTATTTCGCAACGCGTGCTTAATCAGCCGGGCCGTGTGGGCCAGCACTTTGTCCCCCGCCTGATGACCAAATCGATCGTTAATGCTTTTGAAATGGTCGAGATCGAGCTGAATGACCGAGAACGGCAGCTGCTGCTGACGGCACTCCTCGGCCAGAGCCTTTGCCCGATCAAAGAGCGCACGGCGGTTGTTGAGCCGGGTCAGCGGATCGTGCCAGGCCTGCCACTGCAATGAATTTTGCAGCGTGTACATGTTGCTTACCATCCGACGGATCACCAGCCACGAAATCAACAGCGTCGCGGTAAAGAGCGCCCACAGCGATGCCAGGGCAATACTGATACTGCCAAAATCGCCCCGAACGCCCTCTTTGAGAGAGTGGACACGCAGCACCAGCCCATCAAAGTGCTCCAGCCGCTCCCAACTGATGAACTGCGTGCTCAACCGCAACCCTCCCTGAGTATCGCTCTCTACCGCATGCGCGATTTGAGCGAGTTCTTGCGCATCAAGCTGAGTGACGCGTTCGGTATTTTCTTCAGAGGTCGCAATCAGATTGAGGCGGTTGTCATACAGCTGGTATTCACCGTCTTTGTGCTGATCAACGGCGTCCATCAGCAGCTGGGTCATGGTTGGCAGCGTGAAATCCATCGCCAGCACGCCATACCAGTAGTTGTCCTGATACACCGGCACGCTGGCGGTGATCAGGCGTTCATTTTGTCCAGCGATAAAGGGAGCCATAAACCAGCGCACCGCACGTGCTCGATTCCCGCGGTCAGTCTGTTGGGTGAACCAGGGGCGCGTTACCAGATCGTAGTAACGGGATATGATGGACGTGTTAAGCGCGGCGGGCAGCGTCGAAACAAAAAATCCTGCACGCGAGACGTATGTGACGCCCTTTTCTTTATTGTTGGCGTGCGAGACGGCGAGGCGCAGTAAATAGCCCACCTCCAGTGCAGCGGAGAGTTCTCTGCCGATCCGCTTATCATCGCGCGCCAGAAGTGTTGTTTGCGTAACCATGCCATCAGACACGCCGTTTATCGGCAGCGCGCGCCGCTGCTCAACTTCCAGCTGCCAGAAGGGTTTTGCACGCAGAGTGTTAAAATTTTGGACCGCATCTTGTAATACACGAAAACCAAGCGGCGTTTGCAGCGCATCACCCATGCTCTGACGAAAAAAGAGCAGTTTATTGACACTGTACTGGAGCTGCCGGTCCAGCGTGTTGGCTACATTTTGCAGATGATTTTGCTGGCTTGAAATATAAGCCTCTTCCAGCACAACGACTTCTCGCCATGTCAGAATGGTGGAAAAAATGAGGACGACCAGAAAACACGCGTTAACAATTTGACCGGGGTGGTGACGTAACCGTTCCAGCAGATTTTTCTTGATGACAAAGGTATCGCGCTGCACACAAACTCCCTGATCACATCTTTACTCTACGCATCATACCTAAGCCCGACGGTCCGATACATTAAGACAAGTGTCGCCTGAAGCGATAGCCAACAAAAAGCCCGGACATGCCGGGCTTTACGTGATTAAGCCGTCTCGCGTCGCTGCGGTTTGTCACCCGGCAGTAGCTCCTCTTCACGAAAAGCTTCTCGCTTGATGCCAAAACCGTCGTGCCACCGGCATTCCACCATGCCACTGGAATATCCCGTGACAATCATACGTGGGCCACCGTTTTTAGGCTTAACTTCATCACTGACCACAAAGACCATAACCGCCTCCAGTATCAGGGTGAAACTGTTTCAATCTAGACGAGGAATGGCCCTTTTTCCATAGCGCGCAAAGAACAATTAGTGCGAAACACCGCGCAGTTTTGCGATACCTTTCACGCCCGCGATGACGATGACACCAATAATAAAGCCAATCACCAGGTTCACGATCGTCGGTAAAATGGCTGCCACAACGCCCCCCTGTCCTTGCGCAAAATGTTCAATGGCGTGGTGCAGCGGTGCAATACCATGCACCACAATCCCACCGCCCACCAGGAACATCGCCAGCGTGCCGATCACCGACAAGCTTTTCATTAGCCATGGCGCCAGCACCAGCAATCCTTTACCGATGATTCTTGCCAGACTATTGGATTTATCCACCAGCCAGTAGCCCATGTCATCGAGCTTAACGATCACCCCGACAAGGCCATAAACGCCAATCGTCACGGCAATCGCGATACCGGAGAGCACCAGCACCTGATTCAGCAGCGGGGCTTCTGAAACAATCCCCAGCGTGATGGCGACGATTTCTGCCGACAGAATAAAATCGGTACGAATCGCGCCTTTGACCTTATCGCGTTCAAAGGCGAGCGGGTCCTTCGCGGCGAGCGCCTCCAGGCGCTGCTGGCGAGCCTGAGGCGTCTCCTCATCCTTACGTGAGGCAAAAGAGTGCAGCACCTTCTCAACGCCCTCATAACAGAGGAACGCTCCGCCTATCATTAACAGCGGTGTGATGGCCCACGGAATAAACGCGCTGATCAGCAGCGCCAGCGGCACCAGAATCACCTTATTGAGAAGTGACCCTTTTGCCACGCTCCACACCACGGGCAGCTCACGGTTGGCGCGAACGCCAGACACTTGCTGTGCGTTAAGCGATAGGTCGTCACCCAATACACCGGCCGTCTTTTTCGCGGCCAGTTTCCCCATCAGCGATATGTCGTCCAGCAACGTGGCAATATCATCCAATAATGTTAATAAGCTACTTCCTGCCAAAATCTGATCCTTCTTATTTTGATAATTAAGTGAATAGTATGGAGTAAAAATCAGAACCTCGAAACCTGCACCTTAAGTCAACAAATAATTCACATCATTGATACAACTAAAGCACTCGCCAGCACGATAGTTTTGACGTTTACTATGAGCGACCTTTTTAATTCGCCGTGAGGGACTATGCGTTTCAGGCAACTATTACCGCTTATTGGAGCACTTTTTTCGCTCTATATCATTTGGGGTTCCACCTATTTTGTCATTCGCGTTGGCGTAGAAAGCTGGCCGCCGCTGATGATGGCAGGTATTCGCTTTTTATCGGCAGGCGTGTTGCTGTTAGCCTTTTTACTGCTGCGCGGTCATCAGTTACCCCCGCTGCGCCCGATGATCAACGCGGCGCTGATCGGCCTGCTCCTGCTGGCTGTCGGCAATGGTTTTGTCACCGTCGCGGAACATCAGAATGTGCCGTCAGGCATTGCGGCGGTCGTTGTCGCGACGGTTCCCCTGTTTACGCTGTGCTTTAGCCGACTGTTCGGCATTCGCACCCGCAAGCTGGAGTGGATGGGCATTGGCATTGGTCTGGCGGGGATTATTATGCTCAACAGCGGCGGCAACCTGAGCGGTAATCCGTGGGGAGCGCTGCTGATCCTGATGGGGTCTCTGAGCTGGGCCTTTGGTTCCGTGCTGGGGTCGCGTATTGAATTACCGTCTGGGATGATGGCGGGCGCTATCGAGATGCTGGCCGCGGGAATTGTGTTATTAGTCGCATCCACCATCACCGGCGAAAAACTCACGACCATGCCGGGCCTTTCTGGCTTCCTGGCGGTGGGTTATCTGGCTATTTTCGGCTCGATTATCGCGATTAACTCTTATATGTTCCTGATCCGTAACGTCAGCCCTGCCGTCGCGACCAGCTACGCGTATGTGAATCCGGTGGTGGCGGTGCTGTTAGGGACGTCTTTTGCCGGCGAAACGCTGTCATCTATCGAGTGGTTAGCGCTTGGGGTGATTATCATGGCGGTGGTGCTGGTGACGCTCGGGAAATACCTTTTCCCGGCAAAACCGACTGTTACGCCGTGTGAGGTGGAAAAGCCGTAAGCAGATGAATTCCTGACGTATCGATCTGGGCGGTCTGACCGCCGCCGCAGATCCACTCCTCCAGACGCTCCGTCAGCGCAGCGTCATCAAGCTTTAGCCTGCCACGCAGCGCGCACTCCCAGACAATGAGCACCCGCCATCCTTGCGCCAGCAAAGTGTCAGTATCGCGTTTGTCACGCTCGACGTTTTTACCGATTTTTGTCAGCCAGAATTCGGTGCGCGTGGCGGGAATTTTGAACAAGTAACAGTCGTGTTGATGCCAGAAACAGCCGTGGGTAAAGATGATGCACTGGTAGCGGTCGAGCACAAAATCAGGCCGTCCCGCCAGGGCAGCATCCTGCACGCGAAACTCAAAACCCGCATGAGTTAACAGGCCTGCCAGCCGTTTTTCTATCGCGGTGTCACGCGTGCCGATAGCACGCATGTTTTTGCTGCGCGTCGCTTTACTGTGCACATCCGTCATTGACGGCCTCACTCTGACGCATTTTGACGGCCTGCTTGATGCGCGATTCCAGCAGTTTTGCCACCGCCGCAAACGCCGGTACGACCACGGAATTACCAAACTGCCGATAGGCCTGGGTATCCGAAACCGGAATACGGAAGTTGTACCCTTGTGGTGATTCGAATCCCATCAGGCGTGCGCATTCACGCGGTGTCAGGCGACGCGGACGATGGCGCTGATTCTGCGGATCGTCAAAATTTACTTCGCCCAGGGCTTTATCCCAGCCCCGGTCAATCAGGATCTCAGCGCCATCTTTATAATAGCGAGCCGACAGCGTGCGGGTGACGCTGTGCGGATTGAGCGGGTCCACCATCCCAAAACCAAAGCCGTTGCCCTTCGCCTGATGCTTTTTGGCATAGCAATAGAGATATTTCCACAGCACCGGAGTCAGGATGAATTTGGCGTCGAATGCGGGCTCCAGCAGCTCGGCAACGGACGGACGATGAGCCGGATACAGCGACGGTATATCTCGCAGCGTGAAGTCGCCTTTCAGATTTAAATCACGACGAAAACCGACCAGCACAATGCGTTCGCGGTGCTGGGGCAAGAAATGTTTGCCATCGATAATTTTGGGATCGTTCGCACCCATATCCTGGGCATCAGCCACGTCGTAGCCCAGTTCATCAAGGGTCTGCATGATAATGCGGAACGTTTTTCCGCCGTCGTGACTCTTCAGGTTTTTGACGTTTTCGAGCACAAAAATAGGCGGACGACGAGCGTCGATAATGCGTACTACGTCAAAAAACAGCGTGCCTTGCGTGTCGCAGGCGAAGCCATGGGCTCGCCCCAGAGCATTCTTTTTCGACACTCCCGCCAGCGAAAACGGCTGGCACGGAAAGCCCGCCAGCAGAACATCATGTGCAGGAAGGGTGCGACGGATATTTTCAGCCGCCTCAGCATCACTGACGCCCGCTTTGTGACTTAACGTGATATCACGAATATCTTCGTTGAACTGGTGGGCATGCGGATCGCAGTACCAGTTCGCTTTATAGGTGCGTACCGCGTGTTTGTTCCATTCGCTGGTAAAAACGCATTGACCGCCGATGGCCTCAAAGCCGTTGCGTATCCCGCCAATGCCTGCGAACAGGTCAACAAAACGGAAAGCATAACTTGGATGAATAGCCGGTGGGCGCGGAAGCAGATTTTGCAGGAGGGTAAACTCCCCCTCGCTCAGCCGAAGGCCTGCTCGCTCGCTGGACACCAGGCGCTTGAGGATCGCAGGACTCCAGTGGCTCTCGCCTTGCGCATTCAGCAGATTGACCAGCATTTTGGCGTCATAGATGGTCAGCAGTTTGCACAATAATGCCTGCACCGTTGCCGTTGATTTTTCTGCCAGCAGAAGGGCCGGCTCAGTCACTGATAGTTTTTCCTGCATACCTTCACCGGACAAAAAAGACGGGGGACAGATTACCATAGTTCAACGCGACAGACTGCGCTGGAATCGGCGTAGCACCTGTGAATCTGAGCCGTGACAATCGCCCTGCAATTCGGCGCTCAGTTTCGCCATAAAGTGCACCAGGAAATCGGCGTTGTGACGCGCTAGTTCGCGCCCCATTTCGGTTTGCATGGTGTCGGGCAGGCGTAAAAGCTTGGTCTGGAAGTGGTCGAGCGCAAAGGTTTTATCATTTAATTCGCGCGATTCGGCAAAGGGATCGTCGGCGTCAAACAGGGCAACGCCCAGCGCGCCCGATACCGCAAACACGCGAGCCAGGCCAATAGCGCCTAAGGCCTCAAGCCTGTCGGCATCCTGGACAATTTTGGCCTCCAGGGTGTGCGGCGCGATGCCTGCGCTAAAGCTATGCGCTTCGATGGCGTGCCGTACGGCGGAGAAACTCGCTTGAGGAAAATCTGGGAAATCATCACTCAGTATTTGGCAGGTTTTACGCGCCGCAAGCTGCGAGGATTGGCCGCGTTCAGGGTGATTTTTAGGCAGGCTGACGATGTCATGGAAATAACATGCCGTTAGAATGACCAGCGGATCGATGGATTGCTCCGCCATCATTCGCTGCGCCGTCTTCCATACGCGACGAAAATGCGAAATGTCATGCGCGGTATCGTCCGTATCATGATTAACCTTTAGCCAACTTTCGAAACGTTGCTGCCACTGCGTCAGTTCCATGATCCCTCCTTCATCAAAGTGCTCACCATAGCAACTTTCTGCCGCCCTATCACGCGTCGCCCAGTCCCGGTTTCGTAATGACGCGAAGCCAGTAGCCTTTATTTTTAAACAGGGCATGTCAGAATTCGCATAGGCAATGGAATATGAATATTAAAACATCCATAATTATACCAATTTAAACTTTATATACTTCACTAAATAAAATATGCCAGAAAAATAAATCAACGATATGAAATATTTTGAATTAAATGACATTATATAATTACATTTATTATTGAAACTTAATTTCATGTTTCGAATAGTATCGCCGATGTAATTGCGGAGGGTGATTACGCATATTCATATCAGTGATATTTCAAGGGAATATATAATGAAAAGAAAAGTTTTGGCTATTATGGTGCCTGTACTCTTGGTTGCAGGTGCGGCAAACGCGGCAGAAATTTATAACAAAAATGGCAATAAATTAGACCTTTACGGCAAAGTGGATGGCCTGCACTACTTCTCTGACGATACTGGCGCGGATGGGGATCAATCCTATGCCCGTCTGGGCTTCAAAGGCGAAACGCAAATCAATGAACAGCTGACGGGTTACGGCCAGTGGGAATACAATCTCCAGGCCAATAATACCGAGAGCGCAACTAACCAGTCCTGGACGCGTCTGGCATTTGCTGGCCTGAAGTTTGGGGATTATGGTTCATTCGATTACGGTCGTAACTATGGCGTTCTGTATGATGTTGAAGGCTGGACCGATATGCTGCCAGAGTTCGGCGGTGATACTTACAGCAAAGCCGATAACTTCATGACCAACCGCGCCAACGGTGTGGCGACTTACCGTAGCACGGATCTTTACGGTCTGGTGGAAGGCCTGAACTTCGCGCTGCAGTATCAGGGTAACAACGAAAGCGCTGGCAACGGCAACGAAGGCACCAATAACGGTCGCGATGTTCGTCATGAGAATGGTGACGGTTTTGGTATTTCTTCTACCTATGATATCGGCATGGGCTTCAGCGCCGGTGCAGCCTTCGCCTCGTCTGACCGTACGACCGATCAGGTAAAATCCACCACTGCGGCTGGCGGTGAAGAAGCAGAAGCCTGGACTGCCGGTATTAAATACGACGCTAACAATATTTATTTGGCAGCCATGTATTCTCAGACCCGCAATATGACGCCGTATGGCAATCGGAATTCCGCAGTGGCTAACAAAACCAAAAACTTTGAAGGCACTGCGCAATACCAGTTTGATTCCGGTCTGCGTCCGGCGCTTTCTATTCTGATCTCTAAAGGTCAGGATCTGAACACCGCATTTGGCAGCGAAAAAGATTTGGTTAAATACGCTGACGTTGGCGCAAGCTATTATTTCAACAAAAACATGTCAGTTTACGCAGATTATAAAATTAACCTGCTGGATGAAAACGATCCATTCTATCAGGCGAACGGCATCAGCACGGATGACATCACCGCGGTAGGCTTGGTTTATCAGTTCTAATCCCCCACCAATAGTAAAGGCCGCTGTAGCGGCCTTTTTTATTAACCGCTCTAACCGTTACGGCGCTTCCTGTAATGCGACGCGGATAAACCCATTATTTTTTTCCAGTAAATCGCGCGCTTGCCAGGCATCCATACCGGTCATGACCATCAGCACGGCCGTTTTGCAGTGATGATGACAACTTTCCAGCGCTGCTTTCGCCACGGTACGCGTACACCCGCCCGCTTCCATCACAATAGCGATTTGCCTCTCAGCCCAGCGGGTGCTTTTGGCTTCCAGATCCACACGCATATTGCTGTAAACACGCCCTGAGCGGACCGCTAATCCGGTCGAAATCATATTCAGAATCAGTTTTTGCGCCGTTGCAGCTTTGAGGTTATTAAAACCGGCCACCACATCCGCTCCCGTTTGCGGGGCGATAACCATACTCGCAAGCTGCGCCGCTTCACTCTGTGCATCGCAGGTAATGATGGCGACAGGAGAACTCAGCGCCCAGGCATGCCGCATCGCTCCCCAAACCCACGGCGTTTTACCGCTCACCGTCAGCGCGAGCATCATATCGTGCTCGCCAAAATTAATGGCCTGGAGATCGGCAACGCCACGGTCATAATTTCCGGCACCGTCTGCGGCCTCAAGCGCCATCACGGGGTGTTTGCCTGGGGCAAACTCTGCTGCCGCCTGAATCGCTGCACGACCTGACGCCCCTGCGCCAACGATGACCAGACGTCCACCATGACTCAGCGTGGCGGCGGCATTATCAATCACATGGGCGATGACGGATAAAAATGGGGTAATGGAGTCGGTGATTTTTCTATCATCCTGATGAATCACATTTAGCATGTCCAGGGTCGACAACCTGTCGATATCCGCCGTATCCGCGTGACGTCTTTCCTTGACCAAACCGTTCAGCTTAACGCTCATAAACTGCCTCCTTGTATGAATTCCCACACACTATAAAGTGTTTTATATAGGTCACCTGCGAGGGGGGTCACGAAAAGGTATGTATTCGTAAGCTTTTACATGACTTTAAGAAAGCGTCGTCATCAGCGATAATTACCCCTTAATAATTAGCCATGGAGTGCGGATGAGCGATTTGCAGCCTTTAGTTACGACGCGCAAGCGCCCGATGAAACTCAACACGCTGGTCACGCTCATGGTGTGCAGCGTGATTGGTTCGGTGCTGCTGGTCATCTTTGCGCTCTACTTTGTGCAGATCACCAAAGCGACGCGGGATGGTGTGAAAGATACCGCCCTCGCCATCGCCAGAACGCTGGCTGACAGCCCCGACGTCAAGCGCGGCCTAATGTTGCCCGCGGAAAATAGCCAGATTCAATCGGTTGCGGATGCCGTGACCCGGCGCAACGACCTGCTTTTTGCCGTTGTCACCAATATGCAGGGCGTGCGTTATTCTCATCCTGATAGCCGCCTGATCGGCAAACATTTTATTGGTGAAGATCTTAAACCGGCGCTCAAAGGTAATGAAAACGTCTCGGTAAACCACGGTGTGCTGGCAGAAGCCCTGCGCGTTTTCACGCCGGTTTATGATGCACAGCATCAGCAAATTGGCGTGGTGGCGATTGGAATATCGCTTAATAAAGTGGATGAAGAGATCAGCCGCAGCCGCTGGGGCGTCATCTGGACAGTATTATTCAGTGCGCTGATGGGTACGCTCGGAACCTGGGGCCTGGTGCATTTGCTAAAACGCATTTTGTTTGGTCTTGAACCTTACGAAATTTCCGCTCTGTTCGAACAACGTCAGGCAATGCTGCAATCGCTGAAGGAAGGCGTTATTGCCGTTGACAGTCTGGGGCGCGTAACCATGATAAACCACGCCGCCCGCCAGATTCTGCTTCTGCCGACCCACAGCGCTGATATGCCCCGCCACGTTCCGATGCTCGCCTCACTGCGAAGGGTTTCGCAAACGGGTAAAGCGTTGCAGGATCAGGAGATCGACTGCAATGGCCGGCTGTTGCTTTGCAACACTTTTCCTGTCAGAAGTCAGAACGTCGTGATTGGGGCGATCAGTACTTTTCGCGACAAAACCGAGATTCGGGCATTGATGCAACGAATGGATGGGATGGTGAGCTATCTGGACGCGCTGCGGACCCATTCCCATGAGTTTATGAACAAGCTGCATGTGATTCTGGGGCTCCTGCACATGAAGCGCTACGATAAGCTGGAAGAGTACATTATCCAGACGGCGCAAAATTATCAGACGGATATTGGTGCGATTCAGAACAAGATCAAATCCCCGGTCATTGCCGGTTTCCTGCTCGGGAAAATGAATCGCGCCAAGGAAGCGGGCATTAGCCTGACGCTGGCGGAAGAATGTCAGGTACCCGACACGCCGAATACGGAACACGTCACGGTGCTGATTACGGTGCTGGGTAACCTTATCGAAAACGCTCTCGATGCGATGACAGAGCAGTCAGAGGGCGAAATTAGCCTGCTGATGCATTATCAAAACGGCTGGTTAAGCTGCGAAATTAGCGACGACGGTCCCGGTATTGAGCCTTCTCGTCTGGCGCAAATTTTTACGAAGGGTTTTTCGACGAAAGGCGAAAACCGTGGTGTGGGATTATTTCTTGCCCGCCAGCAGCTCGAAAAACTCGGCGGTGAAATCACCGTAGAATCAGAGCCTGGCGTGTTTACTCAATTTTTTGTTCAGATCCCCTGGGATAGCGAGAGGAAAATCGCGTGATAAATGTCTTAATTGTCGATGATGATGCCATGGTGGCTGACCTTAACC